>JAEIGA010010400.1_pt1 | contig 14104 bp, 13 predicted proteins | sample 9270691 | NCBI WGS metagenome assembly JAEIGA01 (sample SAMN17057246, study PRJNA624740) | gut metagenome | biome: biome; isolation source: fecal sample | host: Bos grunniens | place: China: Xizang | collected 2019 | reverse complement strand
AGGAGGATTAAGAAATGGCAAAGAAAGCAGTCGCAACCTTCAAGGCTGGTACACTTAAGAAGATGGTTAAGTGCATCCGCATGGACAAGTCGCCAAAGACTGGAGCTTACGTTTTCACTGAGGAGCTCGTTGAAGAGGATAAGGCTAAGGACTTCTTCGCAAAGAAATAATCCTTGCTGGTGATTTTGATAGTGGCAAGACCCAAATTAAGGGCCTTGCCACTTTTTTTATACATTAAAATTCTGTATTTTTGTGGGTTAAACAAAATGTGCTATGGGCATTTTTGATAAAGGAGTAAAAAAGACGAACAGAAGTTTCTTTGAGAGACTCTCACACGCTGTCATTGGCCGTACTGAGGTTGATGATGATGTGCTGGATGCTATTGAGGAGGCTCTTCTGGCTACAGATATGGGAGTTGATACTACCATGAAGATAATCGAGAATCTTGAAGGTAGGGTCAGACGAGATAAGTACGTGTCGATGGGGGAACTTGTCGACATGCTTCGTGAGGAAATTGCGGAGTTGCTGAATGTAGATGATGCTGAAGAAGTCATTCCTTTTGACTTCAGCAAGAAACCTTATGTTATCATGGTGGTAGGTGTCAACGGAGTCGGCAAGACTACCACAATCGGAAAACTTGCAAGCAGTCTGAAGGCGCAGGGCAAGAAGGTTGTCTTGGGTGCTGCTGATACTTTCCGTGCGGCTGCTGTGGATCAGCTTACAATATGGTCGGAGCGTGCCGGTGTCGATATCGTTAAGCAGGAAATGGGTTCAGATCCGGCATCTGTCGCTTTTGATACCTTGAAATCTGCTGTGGCTAAAGATGCAGATGTCGTTCTGATTGATACTGCAGGTCGTCTTCACAACAGGATTGACCTGATGAATGAATTGACAAAGATCAGGAATGTAATGAGAAAGGTTGTGCCTGAAGCTCCGCATGAGGTCCTTCTCGTACTTGATGGATCTACCGGTCAGAATGCATTCCAGCAGGCAAAGGAGTTCTCGCGCGCGACGGATATTACTGCAATGGCAATAACAAAGCTTGACGGAACGGCTAAAGGTGGAGTTGTTGTCGGTGTGGTGGATCAGTTCCGTGTACCTGTCAAATTCGTAGGTATAGGTGAAGGTATCGATGACCTGAAGGTCTTTGACAAAAAGGAGTTTGTTGGCTCTCTTTTCTCAAAGGATGACATCGTTTAAATAAAATGAAGAACTATCTCACTTGTCATTCTGAACGAAGTGAAGAATCTTTAACTAGAAATAATTAAAATAATACATACATGAAGATTTCGTACAATTGGCTCAAGGAGTATCTTGAGTGTGACCTTGCCCCAGAGGCAGTGACAGAGGCGTTGACTTCTATAGGACTTGAAGTCGACTCCCTCGAGCAGATTGAAGAGATTCCAGGTGGACTGGCGGGAGTTATCGTGGCTGAGGTTGTCGAGTGTGTTGAGCATCCTGATTCAGACCATCTTCACATAACCAAGTTGAATACAGGTGAGCCAGAACTTCTTCAGGTAGTCTGCGGAGCTCCAAACGTGGCTGCTGGTCAGAAAGTGCTTCTTGCAACGGTAGGAACTGTTCTTGGTGAAGATTTCAAGATCAAGAAGTCGAAGATCCGTGGTGTGGAGTCTTTTGGAATGATATGCGCAGAGGACGAACTCGGTATTGGAGAGTCACACGACGGTATCATGGTTCTTGATCCTGATGCAGTGGTCGGAACTCCAGCAAAGGAGTATCTAGGACTTGCAACAGACGCTCTCATTGAGATAGGTCTGACAGCAAACCGTGTAGATGCAGCATCTCACATCGGTGTGGCCAGAGACCTTTATGCTTACCTCAAGCATAAAGGTATTCCTTGCAAGTTCAATATGCCTGATGTATCAGCATTTGCTGAAGGTGAGGGTGATGCTATCCCTGTAGAAGTTCTTGCAACAGACGGTTCGCCAAGATATACAGGTACAACTATAAAGGGTGTTAAGGTGGCTTCATCACCTGAATGGCTTCAGAAGAAGCTTCTTGCCATCGGCCTCAGACCTATCAATAACGTTGTCGATATCACCAATTTCGTTCTTCATGAAATCGGACAGCCTCTTCACGCGTTTGATGCAGCAAAGATCAAAGGAGGAAAGGTTGTGGTGCGTCGTGCAGAGGAAGGTGAGAAATTTGTGACTCTGGATGGCGTAGAACGTACTTTGAGTGCAGCTGACCTTATGATTGCCAATACTGAGGAATCTATGTGCCTTGCCGGAGTATTCGGTGGAGAGGATTCCGGAGTAACAGAGTCTACAACAGACATTTTCCTCGAGAGCGCATATTTCAACCCTGTATCGATCAGAAAGAGTTCAAAGAGACATACTCTCAAGACTGATGCCTCTTTCCGTTATGAGCGTGGTGCTGACCCTCTCGTTGTGGAGTATGCTGCAAAGCGTGCCGCTCTTCTTATCCAGGAACTCGCTGGCGGTCAGATTGTAGGCAAGATGCAGGAGGTATATCCTGAAAAGATCGAGAAGAAGGTTGTGGATCTTGATTACGGCCGTATCGAGAACTTCATCGGAAAGAAGATAGGTAAGGAGGTGATTGAAAACATTCTCGAGTCTCTCGCATATGAGTTCGTGGAGAAATCAGAGAATGGTACGAAGGTGGCTGTGCCGTCATATATGATCGATGTATATCGTGAATGTGATGTAGTCGAGGAGATTCTTCGTATTTATGGATATAACAACATTGAGCTTCCACAGGCAATGAAGATGTCTGTGAATGCGCCTCAGAAGCCGGAGCAGGAGCAGGTCCGCAAGACAATCGCTGACTTCCTCGCGGCAAACGGTTTCGTCGAGACAATGAACAACTCACTTACAAAGTCAGAATATTATTCAAAACTCAAGACTTTCCCAGAGGAGAAATGTGTGAGGATCATGAATCCGCTCAGCTCCGACCTCAATGTGATGCGTCAGACTCTTATCCTGAACGGTCTTGAGGTGATCGCATACAACATCAACCGTCAGATCAACAACATCAAGACATTTGAGTACGGTTCTGTATATTCATTCAATCCTGAAATGGACGGAAAGACCCTCGATTCATATGAGGAGCACACATGCTACGCTATGTTCATGAGCGGTCAGCCTGAGAAGTCTTGGAGAGTGGATCCTGGCAAAGGAAGCTATTTCCAGCTTAAAGGCTATCTCGAGCTTCTTCTCAAGCGTTTCGGTTGCGATATCTATTCACTTGAGACCGAGGCTGCTCCGGCAGATCTTTTCTCTGAGGGACTTGCATACAGCCTTCCAGGCTCACGTCAGCCGCTTGCAGTTATGGGTACAATCTCTCCTGCAAGACTCAAGCAGTTCGGCATCAAGCAGCCTGTGTTTGCAGCTGAAATCAACTGGCCGACATTCTTCACTCTCATCAAGAGAAACAAGATCAAGTATTCTGAACTTCCAAAGTTCCCTGAGGTGAGACGTGACCTTGCACTCCTTCTCGATGAGTCAGTAAGCTATGCTGACCTTCGTAAGAGCGCTTTGAGGGTTGGCAAGAAACTTCTCAAGCAGGTGGGACTCTTCGACGTGTATCGTGGAGACAAGATTGCAGAAGGAAAGAAGCAGTATGCAATGAGCTTTGTGCTTCAGGATCTCGAGAAGACTCTTACCGACAATGATGTGGAAAGAGTAATGAGCAAGCTCCTTTCTACTTTCCAGAATGAATTTGGAGCGACTTTGAGATAATCATGAGAGCAGTCAGACATATATCCTTTGCGTTGGCATTGCTCATTGGCCTTGCTTCCTGTTCAGGAGGCAGGGACAAGGTGATTCCGCGTGCCAAATTGGCGGAAATATATGCGGAGATGCTTGTCACTGACCAGTGGATAACTTCTACTCCGGGAGTCAGAAGGGAGGCGGATACCTCGCTGGTGTATGAACCTATATTGGAGAAATATGGTTATACATCGGCTGATTACCGGAAATCTGTTGACAGATATATGGATGACCCGGAACGTTTCTCAAGGATATTGAGGACATCTGCAGATATTTTGGAAAAGAAACTCGATGAGTTAAAGAAGCGTAAGGAGGAAATCGACCATCTTAGGGCATTGGAACTGCTTCTGCGTCAGTTGAAATATGAATCAGACTTCAGAGCGGAGGAATTCTTCCCTTATCTGTTTGATGAACCTTACGTTCATTATTATGACAGTCTGGATGTGCAGCCGGATTCAGTCCTTCAGATATATCGTCTGAAGAATATTGACAGGGCAGATACTCTGTATGATGGTTTGAGGATGGTTTTGAAGGATAGCCTCGCCGTCAAGGATACAGTTCAGGTGTCTGACAGCATAGCAACAGAAATCAAAGGGGAGGAATAACGATGGGAAAGAAAAGAATAGCAGCCTCGTATGTATACACATTGGAGTCTGATGCTCCTCTGCGTAACGGATATGTAGAGTATGAGGATGCAGACGGAACCATACTTGAGATTGGAATTTGCGAGAATCCTGAATCAGAGGATATGTATCAGGGTGCGCTTGTGCCGGGTTTCGTGAATGCGCATTGCCATGTGGAGCTGTCGCATCTGCATAAGAAGTTCCGTAAGGGTACAGGTATGGCAGGTTTCATAGACCAGATCAACGAACTGCGGGACTGGGCTGGAAGAGAAAAGAAGGCTGAACTTGTGAAGGAGTGGATGGACAAGATGTGGGCTGATGGAGTTTCTGCTATGGCTGATATCAGTAATGATGATTCTTCTTTCGATGTGAAGGCTTCCCATAGCATGTATACAAGGACATTCCTTGAGGTCTTCGGCAGTGAACCGCATATGTGCGAAGGTGTAATGGATGATGTCCGTGCATTGCATCAGGTGGCTTCATCTAAAGGAATTGATGCCGCACCGACTCCACATTCGTGTTATACAATGAGTCCTCAATTGCTTTCTGCTTCTGCTGCGGCAGGTCTGGAAGGAGGATATCTGTCATATCACTCGCAGGAAAGTCAGGAGGAGGAAGATCTTCTGATGAATGGTTCGGGTGCAATGTATGAGAACCGTGTAAGAAACAATATGAGCACTCCGCCTGTGACTGGCGAGTCCTCGTTGAAATATTTTATTGACCGTCTGGCTGATGCCAAGTCTGCCCCTTATATGGAGCATATCCTTCTGGTACACAATGTGTGTCTGAAGCAGGATGATATAGACGCGGCAAGAAAGGTCATGAAGAATGTATATTGGGCAGTGTGTCCATTGTCCAATATATTTATACATGATGCTTTACCTCCTATTCCTCTTATGAGGAAGAATGGACTTGACATAGCAATAGGTACAGATTCCCTCTCGAGCAATGATGACCTGAATATGATAGGGGAGATTGCCTGCCTGCACCGTAACTTCCCTGAAGTACCTATGAATGAGATATTCACATGGGCTTCGCTCAACGGTGCACGCTTCCTGTCCAAGGAGGATGTCCTCGGAAGTCTGTCCGTTGGAAAACGCCCTGGTATTGTACTCGTGTCTGACCTTGATGCCGATGGCTGTGTTACAGATTCCAGCGCCACAAGAAGAATAATCTGATGCTGCATTTCGACGACATAGTATTCGGACCTGTCACAAGTCGCAGACTTGGATCTTCGCTGGGTATAAACCTGTTGCCATCCAAGGGAAAATTGTGTAACTTTGATTGCATTTATTGTGAGTGCGGATGGAATAAGGATGGATTGACCGATGTACGTTGCCCTTCTTACGAAGAAGTTGAGAAGGCCATGTGTGAAAAGATAGCCGAGTTGTCCGGTAGAGGGGTGGGAGTTGATACGATCACTTTCTCCGGGAATGGAGAGCCGACGATGCATCCTGAATTTGAAAGGATCATTGACCTGACATTGAAGTTGAGGGACAGGTTTTATCCACAGGCAAAGGTTTCAGTGCTTTCTAATGCCGTCCTTTCCGGAAGAGAATCTGTCATCAGGGCATTGAAGAAGGTTGATAACCCAATAATGAAAATTGATGCGGGCTCGGATGAACTGATAAGGATGATGAACAAGCCTGTCGGCACATACAGAGTTCAGGATATAGTCCGTAATCTCAAGCAGTTTGAGGGGAACTTTATACTTCAGACAATGTTCTTGAGATCCGAGGACTTCGATCTTGCTTCTGCGGATAATATGTGCAGGTGGACGGATATTGTAAGAGAGTTGAAGCCGAGGGAAATAATGGTCTACACGATTGATCGCGAAACGCCTGACAAGTCTCTGGCAAAATATACAGTAGATGAAATGAGAGCCTTGGTGCAGCCATTGCTGGATGAAGGCTTCAATATACAGATAAGAGGCTGATGAGAGCGGTAATACAGAGAGTGCAGAAGGCATCGGTAAGGGTTCCGGCTGAAGATTATGAGTCTTCCATCGGACATGGCCTGCTGGTGCTGGCGGCATTTATAGATGAGGATACAGATGAGGATATAGAGTGGACTGCAAGGAAGATTGCTGCAATGAGGATTTTTGATGATGAATCAGGAGTCATGAACCTTTCGGTTCAGGATATTGATGGCGAGATTCTTGTCGTAAGTCAGTTTACGCTCTACGCGTCGACAGTGAAGGGAAACAGACCTTCATATATAAAGGCTGCCAAGCCTGATGTGGCTGTGCCGTTGTATGAAAAATTTATTGTGGCTCTTGAAAACAGCAGTTCCAGGACACCTGGCAGGGGAATATTTGGTGCGGATATGAAAGTGGACCTTGTAAATGATGGTCCCGTAACTATAATAATTGATTCTAAATTGAAATTCTGATATATGGATTATTTGAGCAAATACGGTTACACTCCTGATCAGGAGGTTATCGGAAGAGCATTGGAGCTGATCGCTGCAAATCTTGAGAATGTTGCATCTGAGCAGGTATATAAGGACTGCTTTTCTATGATGGACCTGACCACATTGAAGACAGATGATACTCCTGCGTCAGTCGCAAAACTGGTCAATAAGGTGAATGCGTTCAACGAGTCATATCCTGACTGGCCGCTTCCGGCTTCGATATGCGTATATCCTGACTTTGCGTCAGTTGTAGCGGCAGAAAGAAAGTGCGATTTCAACATTACAGTTGTGGCAGCATGCTTCCCGTCATCGCAGAGTTTTCTTGAGGTAAAGCTCAAGGAGTGTGAGATTGCTGTTGAGCAGGGTGCTGACGAAGTGGATATTGTACTCTCATTGAGCAAATTTCTTGCAGGTGATCTTGAGGGGGCAGCAGAAGAGATCCGTCAGGTCCGCTCATGTATTGATGCAGTCGCTGAAAGGCAGGGAAGAAAGGTTCATCTGAAGGTCATTCTTGAGACCGGACTGCTTCGTACTTCAGAGAATATCGCGCAGGCATCATTCCTGGCAATGGAAGCTGGCGCAGACTTCATCAAGACATCCACTGGAAAAGTTGATGTAAATGCAACTCCAGCAGCTGCTTATGTGATGTGCGAGTGTATCGCTAAATATCATCAGGCGACAGGCAGGATGGTGGGATTCAAGCCTGCCGGAGGAATATCGTCTGCAGCAGATGCTCTTTGCTACTATTCGATTGTATCCAGTCTTCTTGGAAAGCCGTGGCTCAATAAGGAATGGTTCAGATTTGGTGTAAGCCGAGTTGCAAACAGTATACTCTCTGCTGTGGAGCAGAAGACTGTATCATTCTTCTGATATATAATGTGATTTGTCTTGAAATGCTGCATTTCTTGACAAATTTGGATAATCCGATCGCCCTCTGGAGTATTCTGGAGGGCGATTTTTGTAATTAGCCATGTACTTTTTCCGTACGCGGCTAATTGTCGGGAACTTTGCCTTCGTAATAAAAGAACTGTATTATGAAAGGCAAGAAGATTGTTCTGTACCTGACATTGATTCTGATGTCATGCAGTAAGGATGACCTGTATTATGATCATGGGATTGATTATGAGTATGGCAGGGGTCTGTCACACGATATGATTGTACTAGGAGACAGGTTGGAGAATCCATATACGACGGAGAATGTGACAAAGGCTCTGAATTCCCTTTATCCGACCAGGGCGGGTAGAGTTGAAGTAGAGGCTACAGATCTGTATGTGCGTTTCCTTCCTGCTGATAAGGAGGAATGTACCTTGCTGGAGAGTCTCGGGTTGGAACTGGTCGACCATCCTCTTGACTATGCGATTGCGGTGGAAGGGGACTGGTATCATGATCCTGATGTTCCGAGCGGGGATGTGACATGGCAGTATGCTGTGGTCCCTGTGGATTTTCAGTTTCCCGATATCAAGTATGAGATTATTGACAGATGCCATATAAACAGGGGTGGGACAGCCCTGAAATCTGATGGCATTGATTGGGATGCTGTTGAACGGGAATCCTATATTCTGACTGGAAATGAAAAAATGTTGTCTGAAATGCAGACAAGAGCCTCGAATCAGGCCTTGCCTTCAGGAAGGATAACCATTGTTGATGAACATGCCAATGGCGGTAAGCCCTTCGGAGTGGCAGGTGTCAAGGTCTCATGCAATTCCTTTGTGAAATTCGACACATGTTATACGGATCGTGACGGATATTATTCAATGTCAAGAAAATTTTCAGCGCAGCTTAGGTATCGTCTCGTCTTTCAGAATGAACTGGGATTTGCAATCGGTCTGAACCTGATACTCGTACCGGCTTCAGTTTCAACACTCGGTAAAGCTTCACCTGAAGGTGTCAATATAACTGTCACAAAGGAATCCGATGAGAAACTCTTCCGCAGGTGCGTTGTGAATAATGCCGCATATGAATATTATTCGAGATGTTCGGCTGAGGATATGGGACTGGCTCTCCCTCCATCCGATCTCAGGATATGGATCTTCAGGAATATGGATGCGAGCAGTGCTGTCATGTTGCACCATGGGGCAGTATTAAGCAATAATCTCATATCAGGATTCCTGGGTGACTATGCGGTCATAATAAAGTTCCTTCTCCCGGATATTACGATAGGCGTAGCTGACCGGAAAGACTACAGGTCGATATATTCTGCAGTATGTCATGAACTTGCGCATGCCAGTCATTTCTCTAAAGTGGGCACCGGATATTGGAATGAATATATTTGGTATATTATTGAATCGTATATTGCTTCAGGTGGGATGACATATGGTGATGGACAGGGAGAGAGGGCAGGATATTGCTGTGTCGGCGAGATGTGGGGATATTTTATCGAGAGCAAGATGTACAAGGAAAGGTATGGAGGAACTTATCCTACCTTCGGCACCTCATATTGGTTTTATCCCCAGATATTCAGATATCTTGAGGAAAGAGGTGTATCCGTGTCGCAGATTTTCTCTGTACTCGCTGCAGAGGTGACTGACAGGGCTTCTTTGAAGGAGGCTTTGATAGAGGCGAATCCGCGCAAGAAGGTATTGATAGAACAGGTTTTCAGCAGGTATTGAGTCATGAAGTCAAGATTGTTGTTTACAGCTATGCTGATTGCGTTGTCATCCGCACTCCATGCCCAGAAAGTCAGTGTTTCTACGAATCTTCTGGGGTATGCGGCACTTGGTACCATGAATGTGGAGGCTTCTTATGCAGTGTCACGGCACTGGTCTGTTGTGGCAGGATTGAAATATAATCCCTTTACCTTTAGAAATGGAGATCCTGATGCGCAGTTTCAGTGTCGTCAGCAGTCCTATTCTATTGGAGTCAGGATGTGGCCCTGGCATATATGGACCGGATGGTGGTTCGCATCAAAATTAAGATATCAGGAATATAATGTTGGAGGGATATTCGGAGATGAAACACAAGAAGGAGATAGGATTGGAGCAGGGATATATTCCGGCTATACCTACATGGTTTCTCCACATTTCAATGTGGAGTTTGGGGTAGGACTTTGGGCCGGTGTGGACTTTTACAGGACATATAACTGCCCGATGTGTGGACTGACAGTTGACAGTGGCAGAAGGGGCTTCCTTCTTCCGGACGATATGATGATTTCTTTGGTGTATGTGTTCTGAACTGAAAATAGTTTTGTTTGCAGGTCTTCTCTTTGTGGCTTCATGTGCTTCTTATCGTAAGCTTAATAGAATCCATGAAGGGCATGTGGCGATAGGACTGTCTGTGCCTGATGATGTACGTGAGGAGGAGATAGAGGATGAGATTGTCATAGACAGTATAAGAGGGACTCTGTCTGATGGTCCTATAATAATGAATGCAATCAAGGATTCAGAAACGGGGGAGATGGTGGCGACAGACGTTATAAGGGCTTCTAAAGTGACGGCTCGCTTCAGGAACGTGGCGGAAAGGGGCGGGTATGTGTCGATAGGATTTGATGTGTCTGTTCCTGAAGCCTTGTCGTCATCACAATGGCAGTTGAAGATCAGTCCGAGGATGAGGATACAGGAGGATACGCTCGCTTTGGAGTCTGTGTACATAACCGGCAGAGGATATCGGGAGATGCAGATGAGAGGGTATCAGAGGTATAGGGCCTTCCTCGCCTCCATAATCACAGATACTACCGATCTCGTGAGAATGGGACAGCTGGAAATATTTATTGAAAGATATTTTCCGGAAACCTACTCCATGAAGAATGATACTTCTCTCGTGTCGGATCCGATGGCGGAAAATCTCTTCGGAGTAAGCCAGAAGGAGGCATTGATGCATTATACGAAGCATCTCAAGGTAAAAAGGAATGAGTGGAAGAAGAGAAACAAGGACAGAATGTTCAGGAAATATGTCAAGGATCCTATCGTAAAGGAGGGAATACGCCTTGATACCGTGTTGCTTTCCGGGGAGACTTTCCTATATCGATATGTGCATACGTTCCGGAGCAGGCCCGGACTGAAGAAGGTGATGCTTACTCTTGACGGTAAACTGTATGAAAAAGGTGAATGTATCGCGACTCTGCCATTCCCGGAAGAACTGACTTTCTATATCAGTTCTCTGTCGACTCTTGCGGATATGCGCCCCAAATATAGGATGATGATATTGGAACGTATGGTTTATGATCAGACGAAGGCCTTGATAGACTTCTCTTTGGGCAGTAGCGTGATAGATACGCTCTTGGGTGACAATGCATCGGAATTGAGGAGGATTCGCAAGTGTATAGATGACGTGTGTGCCAGAGAAGAATTTGTGCTGGATTCGTTGGTCATTGTCGCTTCCTGTTCTCCTGAAGGTAGTTTCGGGTTGAACAGCAGGTTGTCCAGAGCCCGTTCGGAGGCAGTGAAGTCCTATGTGAGGCGGTATGTCCCATCGGAGTGGAAAGATGCTCTCAAGGCATCGGAACTGCCGGAAAACTGGAAACAGTTGAGACTTCTCGTGCAGAATGATACAGTTATGGATAAGGATGTGGTCGGGAAGATATTGAGTATGACGGAAGACCTGTCTTGTCCGGACATGGTGGAGAGAAGACTTTCATCGCTCGGGCAGTACCGTTATATGCGTGAGAAACTATATCCTCAACTGCGTAGTGTCAGTTTTGATTTTTATCTGCATAGGGCAGGAATGGTAAAGGATACAGTACATACGACGCAGTTGGATTCTGTCTACATGTCTGGACTGGCGGCATTGAAGGCTCTTGATTATAAGACGGCGGTGTTGATTCTGAGACCGTATGATGATTATAATTCTGCACTCGCATTCATGTCGGCAGGGTATAACCATTCTGCTCTTGATGTAATGAACAGATTAAGTAAGGACGATCCCAAAGTGTGTTATCTTATGGCCCTCGTGCTTTCCCGACTGGAACAATATGACGAGGCTATGAAATATTTTGAACTGTGCTTGATGTATGACCCGTATATGGAACATAGGGCTAATCTTGATCCGGAAATGGCGGAGCTGATCAGGTTGAGAAACGGGAGGAAACGATGATGAGAATAATTATATTGATGATTACGTGCATGTGCTGCATGTTGTCATGTTCAGTAAAGGAGGACAGGACGGATTGTCCGTGCAGGATGATTCTTGACTTCAGTCAGGTAGACACATCAAAGGTAAAGTCGTTGAATATACTCGTGACTTCGGATGATGGGATGGTCTTGAATGAGGTCGTGAGTTCAGAGGATTTTTTATCTGAATATGTGCGGGATGTCCCTCACGGTCGTCTACGCGTGAATGTATGGGGAGGCGGAGAAGTCAGGGCTCATGGTGGATATGGTATTGTCATTCCGTATGGCTGTGAGTGTCCTCCGTTGTATATGGATTCTTTTGAAGGCGATGCTGGCGGGGAGTCTTTCCGCAAAGTTGTGAATCTGCATAAGAATCATTGTCAACTGACTGTTCTCATCGAGGGCATGGAGACGATGCCATATAGTCTTACCTTTTCAGGTAATGTGGACGGGTATGGACTTGATGGACTTCCTTCGGCAGGGGATTTCTCATGCGTGGCGTATCCTGGAGACGATGGCGGTTCTCAGGCTCTGCTCCCTCGCCAGCTGGACTCATCACTGCTTCTCGAGATAGATGATAACTCCTCTACGGTCAAGACATTTGCTGTCGGTGAATATATTGCAGGGAGCGGTTATGACTGGTCTGCCGAGAATCTGGATGACATTACGATTGTTCTGGATTACTATGTCACATACATAAAGATTACTATTCAGGGGTGGGATAAAGAATATTCATATGACATGATTTTCTGATAAAACTTTGGCACCTGTTCATCAAAATACTTTATATTTCAAAAACATTTTGTATCTTTGTCCCACTTTTCTGAAAAGCGGATGTGGTGAAATGGTAGACACGCTCGTTTCAGGTGCGAGTGCTTCACGGCGTGTAGGTTCGACTCCTATCATCCGCACAGAGTAAAATATGTGTTCTCGGAACACGAATGTCGGTATCTGGTTCAGTCAGATACCGATTTTTTTATTATCTTTCGGAGAAAATAAAATCGTTGAGGATATGAAGATAGTTTTTCTTGATGCAGCTACAATGGGCGATGTGTCCTTCAAGCCTATTGAGCAATATGGTGATCTTGTGTGTTATGACAGGTCGACCCCTCAGGAGGCTCTTGAAAGAGCCGCTGATTGTGATGTTCTGATCGTCAATAAGGTGCTGGTAACCCCGGAATTGATTGATGCGGCTTCCAGACTGAAGCTTATTTGTGAATCTGCTACAGGAGTCAATAATATTGATCTCGAGTATGCTGCCTCAAAAGGTATTCCGGTAAGGAATGCTGTTGGCTATTCGACTTCGTCAGTTGTCCAGGCGACCTTCATGCAGATTCTTTCCCTTATGGGAGAAGGTCAATATTATGATGATTGTGTCAAGTCCGGAAAGTATTCGGCAATGGATATGTTTACAGATCCAAGTATCAGCTGGACAGAACTTGAGGGCAAGCAGATAGGTATAATCGGCATGGGTAATATCGGAAGCCGCGTGGCGAAGATTGCAGAAGCCTTCGGAATGAAGGTGTGCTATTTTTCGACTTCCGGAACAGGACATTGCAAAGAGTACCCGTGCCTGTCTCTTGATGAATTGCTAAAGACTTCAGATGTGGTTTCGATCCATGCGCCGTTGAACGAAAGGACTTCCGGTCTCATCGGCAAGGCAGAACTTTCGCTTATGAAACCTACTGCGTTGCTCGTGAATATGGGACGCGGTGGAATTGTAGATGAGGCGGCTTTGGCTGCTGCAGTTGATGACGGCCTGATTGCCGGAGCTGCTCTCGACGTTTTTGTAAAGGAACCGCTTCCTGCTGATAATCCGCTGCTTCATGTCAAGCATCCTGAACGCCTCCGTCTGGCTCCTCACGCTGCATGGGCAAGTGTTGAGGCGCGTATCAGACTCGTACAGCAGATTGCCGATAATATAGCAAAGGGAATATAAAGCGCTTGAGGATCCTGCAGCAAAATAGTAGGTCACAACAAAATGCGCAAACCTCAAGACACATCCAAATGTAATGTAGGCGTTGAGTTATATAATTGTGTGTTCTTAGGTGCAGTTTTGTAGGATCAGTCGCAAAAGTATGTGTCTAAGCATATATCTTAGTAAGTCTGAACAGAAAGTATTTAACATCTGACACACCTCTCAGTTGCATTCTGAAGGCTTTGATCTTAGAGTTAAGTGATTCAGCAGAAGCGTTAGTGGATCTGTTATTGAAGAAGTTCAGGATGTTTGAGTAATGTGTCTGTATCGTTTCTGCTACAGTTTTGAACTCTT
>JAEIGA010010399.1_pt1 | contig 14105 bp, 16 predicted proteins | sample 9270691 | NCBI WGS metagenome assembly JAEIGA01 (sample SAMN17057246, study PRJNA624740) | gut metagenome | biome: biome; isolation source: fecal sample | host: Bos grunniens | place: China: Xizang | collected 2019 | reverse complement strand
GCATACGGATATGGGCCTGCTGGGGTCTGGGGCCTTTTGCGCTCTATGTCGCCACGCTTGAGCGACATAGGAAACTCCAGTCCGCTCTGCTTGAATTTGCCCACAAGGAGCCCGAACATGAAGTTGCCTTCAAAGCTTGCTCCCAATGACGGAACTTCAACATGCGCCTTGGCGGCATTGAGGGTCTTGAGTTCTGCATGGATTCCATATGCTCCCTGGTCAGGACTGTCAATGGTGCATTCTACGGGGTCGAAGTGGAATACCAGCATCAGCGAACCTCCGGGAACATTGAGTTCTCCGTGCCACGTGCCTTGCAAAGGACTCTGGGCCATCGCTGTAGCTGAAATGACGATAGCCGATATTGTCGCAAGAAACGCCTTTAGAACATGTGCTTTCATTGTGTTTTGGGAATTATATTACATGATGACAAGCGTCATTATGCCGTTTTTTGAAGGCAGGAGCGTGAGGGACATTGTCTTGTCGGTATATCCGGTCACCTCCCATGTACCGCTGATTACAGGGCAGTCAAAATTGATTCTCTTGCCGGATACGCTGTAAGAAAAGTCGTAGGCCTCCTTAGATGATGATCCGCTTCTTTTCTGTGAGAACTTGCCTGCACTTGCCGTATCGAAACGCAGTGTTACGTCGGATGTGCCCTTTACTGCCGAGTTTTCGATGTTCTTGAGTGTGCCTTCCCACTTTGTGTTGACGAGGTTTTCTGCGTTGAACTCCGTTGTGGAATTTTCATTAGGGTCGCATGCGGCTAAAGCAAAGACCGCCAAAATGATTGTCAGGATTTTTTTCATGTCTAAATTTAATCTTTTTGCTTGTAAGACGTAGGCCTTTTGTATAAGTACTACGGTAAATAAGAAAAATCGTCGGCTGTTAAGCGAAAAGCGTGCCGAAGTTCCCGGAAGTGGAGGGGTACAAAAAAAGGGTAAGCTGATTACATCGCACCGCTACGACCTCCTACCCTTGCTGCGGTCAAGCCCTGGGGGAATTCAGAGGGAGCTGGTCGTGTAAGACTTACCCGGCTGCAAAGGTAGACATTTTTTGCAAATCAGCAAAAATAACTACCTCAATTATCTTAAATACTGTCAAAAATCAGAGGCAGCAGGTCGTCTACCTTCTCAAATTTCCATATCTTCCTGCCTCCTACCAGCAGTATGCTCATTGGCTTTCCGCCTTTTGTCTGATATTGGGCCATCACCTGTCTGCATGCACCGCAAGGGGTCACAGGGTTGTCGCATAAAACGCCTTCCTGGCTTGCTGTAATGGCAATTCCGGTCATTATGCTTTCAGGGTATGTGGCTGATGCATAGAACATTGCTGTCCTTTCCGCGCACAATCCCGAAGGATAGGCAGCATTTTCCTGATTGGCGCCCTTTACGATCAGTCCTGAGTCAAGGCGGACGGCTGCACCTACATTGAACTTTGAATATGGCGCATACGAACCTTCTGTAGCCTGTATGGCCGCTTCCGCAAGCTCCCTGTCCATAGAGGCAAGCTGCTCGATCGAATCATATTCCTGATAGGCGATTTTTATCTCTTTGCTTGTCATAACAGTTCAATTAGTTATCTTTGCATATTCCACAAATATAATGCATTTTTATTGAAATATCTCATTCTATGGCAGATAACGGACAAATTAAGGTGTGCATAGGACTTTCTGGCGGTGTCGATTCGAGTGTTGCGGCTCTTTTGCTCAAGCAGCAGGGATATGATGTGTTTGCTTTGTTCATGCAGAACTGGCATGATGCTTCGACGACCCTCCATGGAGACTGCGAATGGGAGGAGGACAGGTTCGTTGCTGAGCTTGTGGCTCGCAAGGTCGGCATTCCTTTTTATTTCGTAGATCTCAGCAAGGAGTATCGCCAGAGGGTAGTGGACTATATGTTCGATGAGTATGAGAAAGGGCGTACGCCCAATCCGGATGTGCTCTGCAATAGAGAGATAAAGTTCGATGCTTTCCTGAAATGTGCGAAGAAGCTTGGCGCCGATTATGTCGCTACCGGTCATTATTGCCGCAAGGAGACGATAGAAGGCCCGGATGGACCTGTACATAGGATACTTGCCGGAAGCGACCCGAACAAGGACCAGAGTTATTTCCTATGCCAGCTGACTCAGGAACAGCTTTCTCAGGCCATGTTTCCGATCGGAGATATCGTGAAGCCTGAGGTCCGCAGGCTTGCGCATGAAGCCGATCTTCCGTCTGCGGACAAGAAGGATTCCCAGGGAATATGTTTTGTCGGAAAAGTGGACCTTCCTACATTCCTTCAGCAGAAGCTCAAGCCGTGTGAGGGAGATGTTGTCGAGGTGTATGATGCATATTATGTTGATAATGAGCAGTATATGTTCTTGAAGTCAACCTTGGATTCGCTGCAGAAGGATGGCGGCGAGGCTAAGATGATCACGGATTATGTTTCGGAAGACAAGGCTGTGCCGGTAAATGCGGAAGGATGTCCTTTTGATATGGAAAAGGTGGCAGCCCTTTCTGATGAGGACTTCAGGAAGCTGTCCGAGCCGGTGAGATATGACATCCGCTTCGAGACCGAGACATACAGGAGCGGAAGGAAGCATGTGAAGAAGACAAGGTATAAGGAAAATCCATATGGAAAGATCGTCGGAAAGCATGACGGTGCGCAGTTCTATACCATCGGTCAGCGCAAGGGACTGAACATTGGTGGACATAAGGATTCCATCTTCGTGATCGAGACCGACATTCCTGGCAATATCATTTATGTGGGCGAAGGACATACTCACAAGGGTCTTTCGCGCAGCTGCCTCCGCATCGATCCTTCGGAGATACATTGGATCCGTCCCGATCTTGCGATGACATTTGGAGAGATCCGCCGTTATCGCGTGCGCATACGATACCGTCAGCCACTCCAGGATGCTACGGTGGTAATGCGTGAAAACGGCATGTACATGCTCTTCGATACTCCTCAGAGAGGTATCACCCCTGGCCAGTTTGCCGTTTGGTATGATGGAGATGAGATGCTCGGATCAGGAGTGATCTAAACGAGCTTTCTGAAGCAGCGAGGCAGGGGAGATGTGAATTTCATGGTCTTTCCTGTCCAAGGATGTATGAATGTAAGTCCTTGAGCATGAAGGCCTAATCTGCCGAGAGGGTTTGTTGCTGCACCGTATTTCCTGTCTCCGGCAATGGGGTGTCCGATCCATTCTGAATGTACCCTTATCTGGTTTTTCCTGCCTGTTTCGAGGTTGAATTCCACGCATGTATATGGCTTGCCCTCGATCTGTCCTCGCTTTATGCTGCGGCAGCGGCTTGAGGCGTACTGCCAGTCTTTCCGAGGTGGTCGTGCCGGGTCGTCCCCGCTTTTGAATGCGTAGCTGTGGACCTTCATTGACTTCGGACTTTCATACAGCCATGTTTCGATCCATCCTTCTTCATCTGCGATGTCTCCCTCCAGCATCGCGACATATTTCCTTTCAAGAACGGCTTCGTCCCAGTTTGACTGAAGAGACTCTTTTGTGTCGAAATCCTTGGCAAACACAAGCAGGCCTGAGGTGTCCCTGTCAAGACGGTGGACTATGAAGACCTTTCCGGCATAATCGGTAAGCATTGAATAAGCGGTTTCTTCTCCGATATGTCCGGCAGACATGCTCAGAAGGCCGCTGGGCTTCTCTACCACGATAAGCCATTGGTCTTCATAAACGATCTTAAGGTCATCTTCGTTCCTATGTCTGTTGTTTTTGCCCATACTTGCTGTTTTCCTGTGCAAAGCTAACAATTATTTTGACTATATTTGCAGAATATGCAGACCAAGGCCACAGTATGGGATCCTCTCAGGAAGAAAGAGGTTGCACTCACTCCGGAAGAAAGGGTGAGGCAGTGGTGCATAGGTGTGCTTGCCAGTCAGATGCAGGTGCCGATGCACATGATGATGAGTGAGGCGGGTTTCAAGCTTGGCGATAAGCAGTATCGTGCCGATGTTCTTGTATATGACCGTAAGGCTCAGCCACTTATGGTGGTGGAGTGCAAAAGGCCGGAAGTTGAGCTGACTCAGGAAGTCCTGGATCAGGCGGTGAGATACAACATGGCACTGAACGTAAGATACATGATCATAACGAACGGGACAAGGACCTATATCTGCCAGAGGCAGGGCGACAGGTTCGTATTCATTGAAAATGTCCCAACATATAATGAAATGCTATGTCAGCAACTATAACACAGGGTTTTCTGGATCATAAGATATTCTCCATTGTTTCGGAGGTGGCCGCCGAGAAGGGTGTACGTGCATTCGTCATCGGCGGTTATGTGCGTGACTGTTTCCTCGGACGTCCGAGCAAGGACATCGATATAGTGGTGGAAGGAAGCGGCATCGAACTGGCTGAGGCAGTGGGCGAACGTGTACGCAGCTATGTATCGGTCTTCAAGAACTTCGGTACGGCCATGCTGAAGTACAAGGGTATTGAAGTCGAGTTTGTAGGTGCAAGAAAAGAATCATATCGCAGGGATTCCCGCAAGCCGATCGTAGAGGACGGTACATTGGAAGACGATCAGCTCAGAAGAGACTTTACCATCAATGCTATGGCTTTCAGCCTTCAGAAGGATGATTTCGGAGCGTTGGTCGATCCGTTCGGAGGCATAAGGGATCTCGCAGCAGGTATCATCCGCACGCCTCTGGATCCTGATACCACATACAGCGACGATCCGTTGAGAATGGTTCGCGCCATAAGGTTTGCGACTAAGCTTACCACTGAAAGTCAGACGTTTACTATCGTTCCTGAATCGCTTGAGTCTATCAGAAGGAATAAGGGAAGGATGGAGATTCTTTCAAAGGAAAGGATAGTAGAGGAACTCAACAAGATGCTTGTGACCCCGAAGCCGTCGATAGGTTTCAGACTTCTTGATGAGACCGGACTTCTTGAATACGTGCTCCCTCAGCTTGCGAAGCTCAAAGGAGTCGAGACCGTTGAAGGCAAAGGACACAAGGAGAATTTCTCCCATACGCTCGAAGTCCTGGACAATGTCGCAGTTGCTGAGATAAAGGCAATCGCGGACGGTACTCTCAAGGATTTTGTCTATGAAGACGGTGTCGAGGTCGAAAAGGTCCGTACGGAGCCTAATGTGTGGCTTCGCTGGGCGGCTCTGCTTCATGATATAGCCAAGCCCGCGACAAAGAGATATGACCCTTCTCTTGGATGGACATTCCATGGACACGAGGTACTCGGCGCGAGGTGGATACCTAAGATTTTCCAGGGACTGAAGATGCCGCTGAATGAAAAGATGAAATATGTGCAGAAGCTTGTAAATCTTCATCTGAGGCCGATAGCGCTTGTCACTGAGGAGGTTACGGATTCCGCTGTGCGCAGGCTTCTTTTCGATGCAGGCAATGATATCGATGATCTCATGCTTCTGTGCAATGCGGACATAACCTCGAAGAATCCTCGAAAGGTCGCTCGTCTTCATTCCAACTTCGAGCTTGTGAAGGCGAAGCTTGTAGAGGTCGAGGCAAAGGATGCGATACGCAATTTCAAGAATCCTATCACGGGTGACTATGTGATGGATCTTTTCGGCATTGAGCCATGCAATACCATCGGACAGCTGAAGGAGGCGGTAAAGAATGCCATCCTTGACGGCGAGATAGAGAATACATTCGAGGCGGCTGACGCCTATATGAGGGCAAAGGCTGCGGAAATCGGCATGTTCCCGGTAAAATGACGGATATCATAGGCAAATACATAAGTTATGTCAGGGATGTCAGGAGATATTCCCCGAGGACGATATGCAATTACCATGATGTCCTGAAGCGTTTCTGCGAGGTCGTTCATCACGGAGAGAATGTTTCTGATGAGGAAATCGTAGCTTCCCTGAATGTCTCTGAAATCAGGACATATGAGGTCACTCTTCTTGACAGCGGGCTTTCTCCCGGTACGGTGAATCTTCATATGTCGGCTCTGAGCGGATTCTGCCGTTTCCTGGTCAATGAAGGTATGTTGAAGTCCAATCCGGTCAAGCTTGTAGCAAAACCCAAGGCCGAGAAACGTCTGCCAGCGTTCTTCAAGGCGGATGTGATGGATGATTACCTGGAAAGGACTTCTCATTTTTTTGATCAGCAGGAGTTTGAAGGTTTCCTTGAAGGAATCGATACGAAGTCCGGACATGACCATTACGATTCAATGCTCCGCCGTATGGTTGTATCCCTGTTATATACTCTTGGATTAAGACGTGCTGAACTTATCGGATTGACTGTCGGAGATGTTGATTTTGGCAGAAATGTTGTCAAAGTGAGGGGAAAAGGTGATAAAATGCGAGAAATTCCGCTTATTGCTTCGCTTTCTAAAGAAATATTGTTATATTTGAAAGCAGTTGAGACAATGTGCGGTGGCAAAAGGTCTTTGAAAGAACCTCTTCTTGTCACATACAAGGGCAGCAAGCTGTATCCGGTGTATGTTGACAGGGCAGTGAAGAGTGAGCTGAAAGGTCAGAAGGGCATCACCGGGCGCAAGTCTCCCCATGTTCTCCGACACTCGCTTGCTACTGAGCTGATGAATGGAGGGGCCGATATTTATTCCATTAAGGAAATGCTCGGTCATTCCTCGCTGGCGACGACTCAGGTCTATACCCATAGCAGCATTGCCCAGCTGAAAAATAGTTATGAACAAGCCCATCCAAGGGCAAAAAACGGAGGTAAACATGGAGATTAGAGTTCAGAGCATCAAGTTCAATGCAGATCAGAAACTGTTGGACTTTATTGACAAGAAGTTCTCTCGAATCGAGAAGTTCTACGATGCAGTAACAGGAGTGGATGTAGCGCTTTCATTGCTTCCAGACCATGAAAACAAGAATGTGAAGGTTCAGGTTTCGATTCCTGGCAACACAATCGTGGTGGAGAAGAATGCAAAGACCTTCGAAGACGCAGTTGTAGACTGCGCAGACATTCTCAAGGAGAAACTTGTGAAAGAAAAAGAGAAAAGAGCAGAATAAGAGAAACATTTTCAGGCAGCATCTTCGGATGCTGCTTTTTTTGTAGTTTTTCACCAAAGGTGTCGTCTAATTTATTACCTTTGTAGGATTATGGCTAAAGGATTTGTTGACACTGATTCCCTTTGCAGGGAGATAGTAAGCGACGCGAGGAATGGCGTCTTCAAGCCGGTTTATCTTCTTATGGGAGATGAGCCGTATTATGTTGATATGGTGTGTGATGCCATCCTTGAGAATTGTCTTGACGAGAGCGAGAGGGATTTCAATCAGACAGTATGCTATGGCGCTGATGTGAATGCCGATGCTGTCATTACAACTGCGAGACGTTACCCGATGTTTGCGGAACGTCAGCTGGTGGTAGTGAAGGAGGCCCAGATGATGAAAAGTCTCGAGGAACTGGCTGTTTATTGCCAGAAGCCTCTGGAGTCAACCGTGCTTGTGATATCCATGCATGGAGCAAGCGCTGACAAAAGGAAGTCGCTTTACAAGACTGTTTCAAAGATAGGGGTTGTGGTGGAATCTCAGGCGCTGAGGGATTATGAGATGCCGAAATGGATATCGATGTTCTATCAGACAAAGGGCTTGAAGATTGCACCTGATGCTGCCGCCCTTCTTGGTGAGCATGCCGGAACAGATCTGAACAAGATAGCCATAGAGACAGAGAAGATGCTCAAGAATCTTCCGGAAGGAACGACTCAGGTGAGTGCGGCGGATATCGAGAAGAATGTGGGAATCAGCCGCCAGTTCAGCATCTTTGAATTGACACGTGAACTTTCCATGAAGAATCCGGCAAAGGCTTTGAAGATAGCTGCATATATAGGTTCGTCTGCGAAGTTTGCAATGCCGATGGCCGTAAGTGCCTTATATACACATTTCTATAGGATACTCAAGTATGGTGCACTGCTGATGAAGACGCCGAGGCCGGCTAACGATCAGAAAGCGAAGGTGCTGGGAGTGAATCCATACTTCTTCGGTGAATATGATACTGCGGTGAGGAATTACCCCGTGAAGAAATGCATGGCCGTGATTGCTCTCCTGAAGGAATATGACTATAAGGGCAAGGGTGGAGATGTCGGAGAGGCTACCGCTGCGGAACTCATGGTCGAACTGACTGCGAAAATTTTAAACATGTAATATAAAATGGGACTTATTCAATGTAAAGATGTGTGCAAGAGCTTCGGTGAGAAGGTTGCTCTTGATCATGTTTCGGTAGACATTCCGAAGGGAAAGATCTTCGGCTTGCTCGGACCGAACGGAGCGGGTAAGACTACTCTGATCCGTATCATAAACCGTATAACCATCCCCAATAATGGAGAGGTTCTTTTCGAAGGACGTCCTATCACTCAGGATGATGTCGAGAAGATCGGCTACCTGCCTGAGGAGCGTGGACTTTACCGCAAGATGAAGGTGGGCGACCAGGCCATGTATTTCGCTCAGCTCAAGGGAATGTCTTCGAAAGAGGCTGCAAAGGAACTCAAGAAGTGGTTCGTGCGTTTCGGAATCGAGAGCTGGTGGAACAAGAAGGTCGAGGAACTGTCGAAGGGTATGGCCCAGAAGGTTCAGTTCATCACTACGGTCGTGCATAAGCCGTCCCTGCTTATACTTGACGAGCCGTTCTCCGGCTTTGACCCAGTGAATGCCCAGATCATCCGTGAGGAGATCCTTCGACTCAAGGACGAGGGTGCGACCATAATCCTTTCTACACATAACATGGAGTCCGTTGAGGAACTTTGCGACAATATCGCGCTGATCAACAAGTCTCATGTTGTGATTACAGGAGGCGTGGACGAAATCCGTCATAAGTATGGAAACAACAACGTGGAGCTCATCTACACAGGCGATGCGCTTGCTTCGGTTGAAAATGTATTCAAGGTTCTGTCTGACCAGGATGATGCGGGACGTCATACGGCTGTCCTTGAACTTGTCGATGGATGCGGCGCCAATGAGGCTCTGACTGCCATTCTCTCTCAGGGAGTATCAGTCAATTCGTTCAAGGAGCTTATTCCGAGAATGAATGATATCTTTATCAAACTTGTAACAGAGGAGGAGTAAGCTATGAAAATGAGAAATATAAAGACAATCATAGGACGTGAATATCTGACACGAGTAAAGAAGAAGTCTTTCCTTCTTACTACTTTTCTTGTTCCTATTCTCTTTGCGGCGTTATGCATCCTGCCAAGTGTGATAATGTTCATGGCGAAGGATACCGGAAAGACTGTCGCAGTTGTCGATCAGTCGGGTATAGTGATGCCGTATCTTGTTGATACAGATGCTGTTGATTATGAAGACCATTCGTCAGAGCCTGCCGACAGCATGAAGGCTCATTTCGAGGATCTTGGCCTTGATGTCCTTGTTGTGGTGTCTCCTTTGGATACTGTATCCAAGACATTAAGCGTGGCTTCATATTCTCCGAAGCCGTTGAGCATGGAGATCAAGGATGCCTTACGTTCCAAGGTCAACGATGCGGTGGAAGACTATCGCCTGGCACAGTACGAGATCACTGACCTCAAGCAGATAATGGAGGACGTGAAGTCCGATGTTTCCATAGCTACTTATACATTGGATGAGTCCGGCGAGGAGAAGATCACTTCTTCGGAGGTATACATGATCATCTCGATGATTCTGTCTATCATCATCTATATGTTCATCGCGATGTTCACCGGTATGGTCATGCAGAGCGTCATCGAGGAGAAGGCGAGCCGAGTAGTCGAGGTGCTGGTTTCATCCGTAAAGGCTACAGAGCTTATGTTTGGAAAGATAATCGGTGTGGCATGTGTGGCGCTTACTCAGTTCTTCCTTTGGATCGTCCTGACGCTTGTGCTTGTAGGCGGTTTCTCTGCTTTCGTTGGCTTTGATTCCCTCATGGGTGATCCTGCACAGGCGGAGCAGATGATCGGTATGACAGCTCAGATGGGCGGTATGGATGTAGCTGAGATGACATCGGCAATGCAGGAGGAAGATGGCCTTGGCGCTGTCCTCAGCACATTGAAGGATATCAATTGGGTACAGATGATATTTGCGTTCATCGTCTACTTTGCTCTCGGATATCTGCTTTATGCGTCTTTGTTTGCGGCTATCGGTTCTGCAGTGGAGAATGAGGCTGATACGACTCAGCTTCAGATGCCGGTAACTCTTCCTTTGATGCTGGCCTTCTTCATTGCATTGTATGCATTCAATGCTCCTGACAGCCCTATAGTATGGTGGGGCTCGATGATTCCTTTCACATCTCCGATCGTGATGCTGGCGAGGATACCGTTCGGCGTGCCTGTGTGGGAGCTTGCGCTTTCGATAGCGTTGCTTGTATTGACTTTCGGGGCATGCGGCTGGCTGTCGGCGAAGATCTATAAGATCGGTATCCTTATGTTTGGTAAGAAGACTACGTTCAAGGATCTTTGGAAATGGCTTAGACAGAATTAACTGTCTGATATATACCAGGATGACTATGCATTCCATTGGCCCCCTCCCACAGCGGAGCTGCGGGCCCCTCCCCCTACCCGGGGGTGGGAAAATGCCAATTCCATGCAATAGTCATCCATGAATATAACATGTTTATTTAATGCAGCTGGATTTTTAATGAAGAAAATTGCTTTAATCATCGCTATGTCATTGTGCGGAGTGTGCGCAATGGGTCAGGAGTATGAGTGGAGGCATGTGGAGATGGACGGAAGCAGGACGGGAACGGCTTCTCCTTCGAAGGATAATGTTGCCGAGGCAGTAGGTACCTTCAAAGGATGCAAGTATATTGCTCCTAATGGAAGGACATTCAAGAAGAGGTCGACAGTCGGCAAGACTGCACGTATCGTGCTTGATGCGCAGCCTGCAATGGCCCGTGTGAAGGATGTGATCGGATATTCGACCGAGGCCATGGAGGTGGCATATCCTGAAAGCGCGCTTTCAAACTGGTTCATCGATATCATAATGGCCAGGACTCAGGAGCTTATGGGCAAGAAGGTGGATGTCGGAATCGGTAATTTCGGCGGTATCCGCATCGATATGCCTCAGGGAGATATAATCCTTGATGATATGCTCTCGATGTTCCCGTTCAAGAACCAGATCGTATATGTCGAACATAAGGGAAAGGAGATCAGGAAGATTCTTGAGCAGATGGCTGCCGGGCGTTTCGAGGTTCTTGGAGGAGTACGTGTCGTTGTTGAGGACGGTAAGCTTGTTTCTGCAGAGATAGGTGGTGAACAGATCGACGATGATAAGGTTTACGGACTTGCGACCATTTCATTCCTTCTTACCGGAGGTGACGGTCTCAGCCTGGCGGATAATGCGCTTTCGGTGACAGTCTTTGAGAATGAAGACATAATCGATGCAGTACTGGCACATGTGAATGCAGAGACAGCGGCAGGAAGGCCGATAGAATACAAGATGGACGGACGTGTAACGGTTAAAGGCGACAGGAGGAGAAGATAATGAGAAGATTCATGACATTATTATGCGCAGCGCTTTTAAGCTTGTCGCTTGGCGCTCAGGAACTTACGATTCTGCATATCAACGATACCCATAGTCATGTCGACCCTCAGCGTGCCGGTGATTACAAGGGTAGGGGAGGCGTCATCGAGCAGGCTGCATTCATCGACAGTGTAAGGACTGCTGTCGGAAAGAAGAATGTGCTTCTTCTTCATGCCGGAGACTATGGCCAGGGAACATCATATTTCACGGAGCTCGGCGGAAACATTGAGATAGATGTGATGAATGCTTTCAGATTTGATGCGACATGCCTTGGAAACCACGAGTTCGACAATGGAATCGCAGAACTTGCACGTCGTTTGAAGAACCTCAGGAATGATGTTGTATGCGCTAATTATGATTTCACCGGAACTCTTCTGGAAGGTCTCGTGCAGCCCTATACTATCGTTAAAAAGGCTGGAAAGAAGATTGGTATCATCGGCCTTCTCACTGATATCAGCAGTGTAGTTGACAGCGAGATAGCAAAGGTACTTCAGTATCAGGATCCTGTAGCGGTAACCTCAAAGTATGCAGATTATCTGAAGAATGAAAAGGGATGCGATATGGTCATCTGTCTTTCACATCTCGGATATGGTGAGGACAAGGATCTTGCTTCACAGGTACGTAATGTGGATCTCATCGTCGGAGGACATACCCATACTCTTCTTCATAAGAAGCAGATTGTCAGGAATCCTGATGGAAAGGATGTGGTAGTGGTTCAGAACTGGAAATGGGGTCTTAATATGGGCCACCTGACAATTGATTTCTGATGGAGATTGCCGAACTTCTGATAATTGCAGTGGGAGTGTCCATGGATGCTTTCGCCGTTTCCGTCTGCAAGGGACTCTCGGTCCAGAACATCCGTCCGAAACATGCGGCTCTTACAGCGGTATGGTTCGGTGGATTCCAGGCGCTTATGCCTGTCATAGGTTATTATCTGGGAGTAAGCTTCGCGGACTTTGTTTCCAATGTGGATCATTGGATTGCATTCATTCTTCTCGGTATCATAGGAGGAAACATGATGAAGGAATCCTTCCATAAGGATGAACCTTGCTGCGTTGATCGCGATTTCTCATTCAGGACCATGCTTGCAATGGCTGTCGCTACCAGCATCGATGCTTTGGCTATCGGAGTCTCATTCGCATTTCTGAAGGTAAACATCTGGAGTGCCGTCCTTCTCATCGGTATTACCACAGCCTGCTTTTCAGGTGTGGGGGTATATGTCGGAAATCTATTCGGCAACCGTTATAAGTCAAAGGCGGAGTTTGCAGGAGGATTCATTCTCATTGCCATGGGTCTGAAGATCCTTCTGGATCATACGATCCTTTAGACTATTGACACTGATATCGCATCGGTCGTTCCCTTTCTGTAATCTTTCGGGGAATGGCCGGTGTTTGCTTTAAAGAAGCGTCCGAAGCTTGATTGGTCTGGGAAATGCAGCATGCTGCTGATCTCCTTTATGGAAAGATGGTTCTGCCTGAGCATCTGCTTGGCGGAATCAATGATGGATTTGTTGATCCATGCGAGGGCTGAGCTGCCGTCATGTTCACGTATTATCTTGGAAAGATAGTCCGGTGAAATTCCCAATGCGTCAGCGTACCAGCTTACATTATGATGTTCGTTACAGTATCCGTTGATGAGATTGATGAAACGTGCCCTGAGCTGTTCGTGACGATCCTGAATCCCATTTTGAGGTACGCTGTGCTCCTCCCTTCTTTTATCTGATATGTCAAGCAGAAGATTCAGCACTTCGTTCTTTATGACCAGACTCCGGTAGCAATGGCTTGGCTTTGATATGTATCTGATGATCTTTTTAATCGCAAGCTCAAGATATCCATATTCTTCTTCTGTAAACTGCTGATAAGGAAACTCCTTCTTGAGCTGAAGATTGATCGGTGATTTTCTGATTGTCCTCATCTCATTCTGGAATTCCTGTGAAAAGATGATGTGGAATCCTGTCAGATCGCTTGAGGTGGTCAGCTGTCTGATAGTATCTCCTGCGGAAAGATGGAGGCTGCTGTTGTCAACCATGTTGAATAGCTGGAAGTTGATGTCTGCCGTAATGCTTCCGGTTTTCAGCATTATCAAATGGAAACAATTCAGTTTGATGGGCGCATCTAACTCAAGGATTCCATTTATCTCATGAATGGTAATCCTTGTCTGACCGTATTCAGAAAAAACGTAAGTTTTCATAATTTGTTCATTATCGTGACAAATATAGTGATTTTTATTGAATGGAAACGGAAATCGTCAATCGGCTTACGGAAATTGCTCTTTATCGTTTCCTATAATATGGACAAATTTGCATTCGAAATTTGATGGATAAAGACGCTACAGAAACTACTTAAACTGAAAAACTTCAAAAGCAATAATAGATCGGTATAATCTATAGAGTTAGTCTATATCCTATTTTGGCCGTCATACCCTGTGAAGGATATGGCGGTCGCTTTTTTACATTGATATGTATATAAAACAAAATGAGACTTCGTCGCTCACGCGAGGATGCCTCATTAACCACATAATTAATAACACTAAAACTAATAACCATTAGAGTTGGGAAAGTTTCAGAAGAACTCTCTGATCAACTCGTGTGCAAAGGTAAGGCGATTTTTCAAACCTGCATAATAAATACTGTTAAGTTTTTGTTACATTTGTATTTCAATTCTTGTAACAATGGAAAAGAAGATACTGATAGTTG
>JAEIGA010010398.1_pt1 | contig 14105 bp, 12 predicted proteins | sample 9270691 | NCBI WGS metagenome assembly JAEIGA01 (sample SAMN17057246, study PRJNA624740) | gut metagenome | biome: biome; isolation source: fecal sample | host: Bos grunniens | place: China: Xizang | collected 2019 | reverse complement strand
ATCGCCACCGAGGCCGTCGATCGCGCCATGCGCCTTTCGACCGAGCACCGCAAGCTCAAGAAGCGTGATTTCCGCCAGCTCTGGATCGCCCGTATCAACGCCGCTTCCCGCGCCGAAGGTCTGAGCTACTCCAAGTTCATGGCCGGGCTCATCAAGGCCGGCGTTACCTTGAACCGCAAGATGCTCAGCGAGATCGCCATTCAGGATCCGGCCGGATTCAAGGCGCTCGTCGAGATCGCCAAGAAGGCCTAAGCGGAGAAAATCCAAATGCAGCGCTTCGGCGCTATTTTAAAAGGAGCGCTCAAAGCTCCGAAGAACATCCCGGCGGGAGACCTCGCCGGGATGCTTGCTTGTGACGACAAACTTCTCTGGGAAGACGTTTTCGCCGCCGCGCGCGAAGTGAAGAGAATATGCGGCCGCGAACAGACTCTTCTGCGCGGGCTTGTGGAATGCGGCAACGTCTGCGCCAAGGACTGCCGCTACTGCGGCATCCGCCGCTCGAACCGCCGGCTGCCGCGCTACCGGATGGAGATCGCGGAAGCGGAAGAATGCATCCGCGCCGTCCGCGCCGCCGGGCTTTCGGCGGTCGCGATCCAGAGCGGCGAAATCGAAAGCGAAGAGCACACCGTCTACATCGAGAAGATTCTCGCCGCGTGCTCCGGCCTTGAAGTCACCTTGAGTCTCGGCGAACAGGAAGAAAGCGTCTACCGGCGCTGGAAAGAGGCCGGAGCCCTGCGTTATCTCCTGCGCATCGAAACGAGCAGCCGAGAATTGTACCGCCGCCTGCATCCGCCGGAGTGCTCTTTCGACCGCCGCGTCAAGTGCATCGCCGCGCTCAAAAGCTTAGGCTACATAACCGGCACCGGCGTGATGATCGGCATTCCCGGCCAGACTACCGGCGATCTCGCCGCCGACATCGTGTTTTTCGGAAATATGAATGCGGATATGGTCGGCATGGGGCCGTGGATCAAGCACCCGGCCGCGCCGCTGGACGGCGACAGCGACCCCGGACGGGCACTTGAACTTTCACTAAGAATGATCGCTCTGGCCCGGCTTTATCTGCACAACGTGAACATCGTATCTTCGACCGCGCTCGGAGCGCTGGGCGGAGAAGCCGCCCTCAAAGCCGGGATCGACGCAGGCGCCAACGTGATGATGCCGAACTTTACGCCGCAGTGCCGCCGCGACTCCTACGATCTTTATCCCGGCAAAGCGCAGACCCAGAACCGATGAAAGCGTATCTCGACATCCTGAAACTCGTCTGGCCGCTCGCGCTCGGAATGGTCAACAACGCGCTCATGCAGTTCATCGACCGCGCCTTTCTCGCCCGCGAATCGCTCGAAAGCCTGGAAGCGGTGCTGCCAGCGTCAATGCTCTCGCTGATAATCGTCGGGTTCTTTCAGGCGGTTGTAGCCTACTCGGGGACATTCGTCGCCACTTACCACGGTGCAGGAAACTGCAGAATGTGCGAGAGCTCCTACCGCGCCGGAACCGCGCTTGCGATCGTCTTCGGCTTTCTCGTTCTGGCGTTCATTCCTCTCGGCGGCTTCATTTTCGAGACGTTCTCCATCGGTGAAGAACTTATAAAACGTGAAAAGGAATACTACTCGATCTGCACCGCCGCGGGCATCTTCATTTTCGGGCAGATGGCCGCGCAGGCCTATTTCACCGGCAAGGGAAAAACGAAAGCCGTATTCGCCGTAAACCTCATCGGCAACATAATCAACATCGCCCTTGACCCGCTGCTCATATTCGGATGGTGCGGCCTGCCGGCGCTCGGCATTTCCGGGGCGGCGTTGGCGACATCCCTCGCGCTGGCGTTCCAATGGATAATTCTCGCGGTCCTCGCCGAAGCCGACATCCGCAAAGAACGCGCTGCGCAAACAGTGAACGGCAAATGGGGACAAACCCCGGAGGATTCGCTTAAATCCGTTATGTGGCGAATCCTGCGCTACGGTATCCCTTCCGGTGGATATTCGACATTGAATCTTATTTCGTTCACCGTGTTCGTATTTTTCACCGGCCGCGTCGGCCATCTCGAGGCGGCGGTATCAAACGCCTGCTTCGCGATAAACTATCTCCTCTTCGCCCCGATCGAAGGCTTCGCGCTCGGCGCGGCCACGCTCGTCGGCCAGGCCAAGGGAGCGGGCGATATGGTTGCAGCCGAGCGCGCCGGATGGCGCACGGCCATTCTCGCAACGATCCTGACGGCGATACTTCTATCCGGCACGCTGCTGTTCAACAAACCGATTTTAAGCATCTTCGCCCCGGACGACCCGAAACTCGCGGCGGACTTCATCTCGCTGGGCTTCACTCTCCTCATACTGATGGCAGCCTGGCAGATATTCGAGGTTTTCGATACAGTCCTTTCCGGAGCGCTCAAAGGAGCGGGCGACACCGGTTTTGTAATGTGGTGGATGTTAATCGGCGCGTTCTTCCTGTGGCTCCCCCTTGTGGCGGCAGTATCATACTTCCATAACACAATGCCCATGCTCTGGGCGACAATCGTCTTTGAAGTTGCGGTTCTCTGTGTCGGCACGATTCTGCGCTGGAAACGCGGCGGATGGAAAAAAATCAATCTGACCTGAATATTTTCCCGCAGGCACAGCGAAGCATAGTGTCATGAACTGTTTATTCTAAAGCGGCGGCTTCATCATTCCGAAGCATTGCCGCGCGTCACCTTCACCTCGCTTGGCGCAAGACCACTGCGCGTCACTTCGATATGCGTGCGGATACGCTCACGCAGACGCTCCACGTGGCTTATCACCCCCACTTTGCGCGAGCCGGTGAGAGCGTTCAGCCGCTCTAGCGCCTCGATCGCCGAATCAAGATGCTTCCCTCCGAGAGTTCCAAAGCCCTCGTCTATCAGAAGCATATCAACCCCCAACCCGGTATCGTTCATGCCCGCAAGCCCGAGCGCAAGCGCAAGCGAAACAAGAAACTGCTCGCCGCCGGAAAGCGTGTTGACCGGACGCACCGCACCGCCCTCGAAGGAATCCTCGATCGAAAGCGCCAATCCTTCGCCGGAAAGAGTGTAGCGGCTCGACAATTGCGTCAGATAGTAATTCGCCTTGACCAGCACGTTCGCCAACACGTACGACTGGATCTCGCGGCGGATCTTTTTCCCGTCGTTATCGCCGAAGAACGAATGGATCGCATTCCACTCCTCGCGCTCGGCCCGCAGCCTTTCCGCCTCATCGCATTTCGCCTTGCGTTTCACCGCGCAACTGTCGTCATCGTCTATCTGCTGCTGGCAGCGTCCTCGCTCGTCTATCGCCCGGCACTCCTGCGCATTCAGCTCTTCTGCGCATTCAGCGAGCGACTGCTCGCTGTCGCTTTGCTCCAAACCGTCCGGCCTGGCGCTCCGGTGTTTTTCGATGTTGATTTTCGATTCCTCGTACCGTCCGAGAAGACATTCGACATCCGCCGTCGACTCCGCGGCGGTTCCGCCCTCTTGCACGCCGGCAAGCAGTGGCGCTTTCTCCACCGCGCGCCTGATGCACCCGGAAATAGTTTCCTTGCTTTTTTCCGCCGCCTCATGCGCGCTCTCGACCCTTGGAAGTTCCGCCTTGTGTCCGAGATACACTATCGCTGCCGCCTTGAACGAGTTTTCGACGCCGACAGCATCCTTCTCCCACCGGGCGAGCCACTCCACCGACGTTTTTCCGGCGACGTCCGCGAGCTTCTGCGATGCGTGCCCGCCCATGGTCCGTACAGTCATCTCGTGCAATTTGATTTCGCCGTTCAGCGCGTCGGCCTCTTTTTCCGCCGCCGCCATGCAGCTCTCGGTTCTGTTCTTCTCTTCCTGGTCCGCCCTCAGTTTTTTGCGAAGCTCCTTGAGCGCAAGCTCACACGCTTCGATCTTCCGCAAATCATCATTCAATGAATCTATTTTCCGGCCGCATTCACCGATTGCGGTCCGCACCGTTTCCTCCGAAACATTTTCCAGGCCGATCTCAAGCGCATATTCCGAAACCGTCTCTTTCTCCCGATCGATCTCCGCCCGTTCTTCGCCCGCCGATTCCGTTTCGGTCTGAACCGACTTTCTCAATGCTTCGGCAGATGCCTTATGTTCATTGCGAGCGCGCTCCTTTTGGGCATACAGCCTCTCCACCTCCGCGCACTTCGCGTCCAACTCCCTGAAAAGAGCTTCAAAATGGCCCTTCGCATGCAGATGTTCTATCCTGCCGCCGCATACCGGACAGACATCCCCCGCCTTGAGGTCGGAAACGAGTTTTTCGATTCCGTCTTCGATCAGTTTTTTCTGGCTGTCGCGATCCTTCCTGGCCTCGTCGCGACTTTTGGTCGCCGCCGCCAATCCTGACTCAAGCTCCGGCAGCCGCCGCTCGAATCCGTCGAGCTCTTTTTTCTTTGCGGCAATTTTCTCTTCCCGGCCGGATAGCGAAGACATCCTTTGCGCTATGTTTTTCAGCATTTCCCGAAGACGGAGCAATTCACCGCGGCACTTCTCCGCTTCGCTTTTTTCCTTGCGCACCTTTTCTGCGCCAAGCGCCTCGAGTTTCTTCTCTTCGTCGATGACGCTCTTCTCCGTGGCGGCCGCCGCCAGGACGGCTTTTTCGCATGCCGCTTTCGCCTCGGCGAGTTTCCCGGCAAGCACCGGAAGTTCCATCCTGCATCTTTCGAGCTTGCACTGCGCCTTGTCCTTTTCCTCCCGGTATCTGCGGACATCGCCGAGCATCTGCAATATGATGCCGCCCTCTTCATACATCGCCGCAACGGAGCCCGTTTCGTCGAAGTAATCCTTCAATTCCGACAACCGCCGCGCGGCGGCAAGGGCATTTTCCGCATTCTTCCTCTCCAGCACCTTGAGGGAGGAAAAGGCCGCCGCCAGACTTTTTTCGACATCCACCGCACCGGCATCCAGCTCCCGGCACCGTCGAATCCATTGAAGTTTTGCGTTCACCCTCTCGCGTTTCCCGCGCAGATCCGCGATTTGGCCGTTAAGTTCCCAGATCCGGTGCTCGATCTTTTTGCGCTCTTCCCCCAAACCGCCCATTCCGGCGATCTCGGCTTCCGCCGCTTTTATCGCGCCGTCGAGTTCGCTCCATTTGAGCGCAATGGCTTTTCCCAATTCCGAATACTTCGACGTGTCGGTCAGCTTTTCGAGAATCTCTGCTTTCTCGTCGGCCGAGCCGACGAGAAATTTCGTGAACTGCCCCTGGGCAAGCATCGTCGTCCGGCAGAACTGTTCAAACCCCAATCCGGTTGCGCGCTCGGACACGGCAATGCATTCCCTGACTTTGGTCCATACCATCCCTCCGGGCGAACAATCCTTCCATTGCCATGCCTCCGTTTTCAAGACGCCTTTGTTCGCACCCTTGGCGTAGGATTCCACAAACCACTTCGCTTCATACGGCTTGCCGTCGTTGCCGATCAGAGACAGCGTCGCGCTTGCGGACTTCGCCCCGCGGCGAACGAGCTGACGCATATCGTTGAACGCATACCCGCCGATATTCTGGGCGTTCCTCACCGGGCTTCCGTTGTACCGCGGCGTCCTTGCGTAAAGCGCGAGAGTGATGCAGTCAAGAATGGTTGTTTTGCCGGAACCGGTTTCGCCGCAGATGAGAAACAGATTTGCATTTCCCAGTGCGCCGTTTTCAAAATCCAGCTCGGCCGATTCGATCGAAGCGATATTTTCAATCTTCAATTTCCTGATCTTCATGCCTGCAATTCCTCCATCAAAGTCCAAATCAGCTGGCGCTGGCGCTGCGTCAATTCATGCCGCGCCGACAGTATGTCCAGCACTTCTTCGTTGGAGAGCTCCTTGAGTTCCGCCATTGTGAGTTTGCGCTTTTCCTGCTTTTCGACCGTTCCCTCCCTTATGGGGTTGATTACGCAAAAGCGGTATCCCTTCGATGCGCACGCCTCTCTGGCGCGCTCCGTCCAGTCCGGTCCGAGAATCCCGTCTGCGCCAAGACGCACGTTCAGCCGGACATAGGTATTCTTCGGCAGATCGCTATCGAGCACTTTTTCGACCAGGCTTTCGAACCCGAGCCCTTCTTTCCCTCCGATGGTGGCCAGACCGTTGAGAGGAGCGAATTTTCTTGTCGCAACCTCCGGCGCCGCCGAGTTCCCGATTCTTACGACGTCGACCCCGTGAGCATACGTTTCGTCGAAACCGACCGCACGCGGAGTTCCGCAATAACGGGCGACCTTGGCTACCCCTTTTATCCACTGCGGACAATGGATGTGCCCGAGCGCAATGTAATCGTACCCTTCACCAAGACTTTTTACGTTGACGCATTCCTCCGCGCCGATCACCATGGATTTGTCCTGCCCGCTGAAGTCGACATCTCCTCTTACCGCAAGATGGGCCGCAAGCACTCTCGGCAGACCGCCGGCAATCCCGGCAACATATTTTGCCAACCCCCTGAAGTAGTTTTCTTCCCGGTTGCCGGTATCGGCACCGTCAACCGCCGGAAAGTTCCGCGAATGGCAGAACGGCACGGCGGCTATGACACCTTTGCCTGGAATGATCAGAGTATTTTTTTCAAAGACCGCCCTTCCCTCATTGTCTTCGCCGGGCATTCCGAATATGTGCACGCGCGCACGGAGCCACAACTCCTTGTCGACTACCAGCCTTGAATAACTGTCGTGGTTTCCGGCTATGATGACGGTTTCCATCGTCGGGCATCGTCCGGTTATCGAAAGTATCGCATCGGTGAAGCGCTTTGCCGTATCGTTGCCGGGCGTTCCGTTGTCGAAAATGTCTCCGCTTACGACCAAGGCGTCAGGCTGTTCTTCGCTTACGGTCTCCTCCACCTGCCTCAAGAAATGGCACTCCTCTTCGGCATTGTCGAAATTATAAAGCCTATGTCCCAAATGCCAATCGCTCGTGTGTATGATCTTCATCTGCAGCTGTTCCAACTTTTTTCGTCTCTACTTCCGAAAGTATACCAAATACGGCAGATGGTTGCCGAAGGATGGAAAACCAGGTCTCTACTTTGTCCGCGTCACCTCATGGGTTATCTTCAGGACGGCGAGATTCAGTTCGATTGTGGTCTTTGTCGATTCGGTGGATAGATTTTCGCCTATGAGCGCAGCAAGCTTGTGCCCCGTATTGGCCAGTTGCACCGCCTGCTCCGGGCTTCCGTCTTCCAAGGTCTGCAAAGCTTCCATGTCACGCACCATCGAACGCAACCGAGCGTAGGTTTCAACAATAGACAGTGTCGCTTGAACCGCTCTTTTCCCTTTCAAGATCGTTGCAAGCATGTACAATCCCTTTTCCGAGAAAACCTTGTGCCCATGCTTAGAATAACGTCCACGACCAGCACCATTTTCTAAGGTCAAATATTTTGATCTTAGAGCCGCAGACTCCTCTCTTGTCAGTTCGGAAACATATCCCTCCGGAAACTTGTCCGGATTGTTTCTAACCGCCTGATTGATCTCGCGCGTCTGAACCCCATACAATTCGGCAACGTCACGGTCCAGCAAAACCAGGCTTCCTCGAACTTCAATCATCCGAGACTTTACGGCACTCGTATCGATAGCAATCATATCATCACCGCTCATTTCTTCGCCTTGGACGATACCGGCAGCAACGGAGCCGATTTCACCGCCTCGATGATGCGCTCGAGCACCTCCGGCCGCTCTTTCAGATATTCTATCGCCGCAAGCGCTCCCTGCCCTAGCTGTTCAGCGCCGAAAGCAAGCCAGCTGCCGCGCCGCTCCACCACGCCCCGGGCAAGCGCCGCGTCGACAACCGAACCTTCCCTTGAAATGCCGCACGAATAAAGAATGTCAAACTCCGCCTCCGTGAACGGTGCGGCCACCTTGTTCTTTACCACCTTCACCCGTGTGCGGTTGCCGACGATCTCGCCCGCCGCGCTCTTGATGGCGCCGATGCGCTGCACCTGCAGACGGCAGGTGGCATAAAACTTCAGCGCCTTGCCGCCCGGCGTGGTTTCGGGATTGCCGAACATTACCCCTATCTTCTCGCGAACCTGATTGGTGAATATGCAAAGCGTATTCGCTCTCGACAATGCTCCCGTCAATTTACGCATCGCCTGCGACATGAGCCGCGCCTGCAGTCCTACATGACTGTCACCCATTTCGCCGTCGATCTCCGCCTGCGGCGTAAGCGCCGCGACCGAGTCCACCACGACCACATCCACCGCTGCGGACTTCACGAGCTGCTCGCAGATTGCAAGCGCCTCTTCGCCGCTGTTCGGCTGGGAGACGACAAGCTCTTCAAGATTGACGCCTATCTTTTTGGCATATCCGGGATCAAGGGCGTGCTCCGCGTCAATGAACGCGGCCACCCCGCCGGCCTTCTGCGCATTGGCAACGACGTGCAGAGCGAGCGTCGTCTTTCCCGACGATTCATGACCGTAGCATTCGACTATCCGCCCTTTCGGCAGGCCGCCCACACCGAGCGCCATATCAAGCGACAGGCATCCGGTAGGAATCGCCTCCACGTCCTTATGAGAAGCATCTCCAAGCCGCAGAATCGACATCTCACCGAATTCCTTGCGGATCAACTTCATCGTATCTTCAAGCGCAGCTGTTATTTTGTTCATGATGATAATGTTTGAATGTTTGAATGTTAGAATGTTAGAATGTTAGAATGCTGGAATGTTGGAATGTTGGGATTTGCAAATGCTTAGTCCCAGCGTACGAAGCGACCTTTATCCGCAAACAGTTCTACATGCGCAATGTGATCCACTTCACTCTTTTCTCCGGGACTGCCGAAAACCTCGACCACGTCGAAGCGAAAACTTCCCTGCCAGGAATTTTTCCATCGCCAGGCGTTGCAGGCCCTCAGCAGATTCGACTTCTTCCGTCTATCGACGCTGCGCAATCTCTTCTCGTACGGCGAGTGCCGGGCGTGCTGCTTTACTTCCACAAACACCACAGAATCATTGCGCCTGTCAAAAGCGACGATGTCTATGTCCAGACGCCGATCCTTTTTAACCGGATGCGAATTGCGCTCCACTATCTCATAACCGGCACGGCGCAGGAACTCGACTGCGATATTCTCGCCCCACTCACCGTGCCGGACCGAAACATTTTCAGCGTTACGCCGCTTCATGAGCGTTTCCCGTTTTCTTGGCGCTCTGAGCGACACCTGCGTTCTTCGGAACACCAAAGCAGATCGCGCTCATGGAACCGGCTATGGATTCCGTCAACCCCAATGCCTCCCAGGGTGTGAACATTATCATTGCCCTGCTTTCACCTCCTCCTCCGTTTTTGACCCTGTTCACTTCAAACGCATACCCCTGCACCGGATTTATGAGATGGCGAATGTTGATCTTTGTTCCTGCATTTGCGCTCCGGTGAAAAAGGCCACGACCCTCGTCGATACTTTCGCACTCGCCGCGCAGAACCTGCAAAATCCTGCATAAGTCTGAAAAATCCAACTTGACAATTATCGCTTCTTCCCAGTTGAACGTCGAATAGGTCGGAGTTGCCGTTTGAAAGTTGCCGATCGTCAGCTGATTGGCGAAGCTTGCCATTATACATCCGTCATCGGTAGCGCTTGCGGGTATCAGTTCCAAAGACAGTGCGCATCCCGTCCCCTTCAGGTTGGGGTGGTAGAATCGCATTTTCGGTCTGTATTTCATTTCGTTCATTTTCTGCTTCCTTTCTTTTTTCTCCGGCATTGCGCCGGACGGTTGTCAAATCCAAAACGACTCCCCGGCACCATCGAGGCGTCGGTATGAAATCGCCCCCAGAAGATCTTCTCTGCGCACGGCTTCGGAGCCGTCGAGATCGGCGAGGGTGCGCGCCACGCGCAACACTTTGTCGTAAGCTCGCGCCGAAAGCCGCAGCCTTTCGATCATTCTCACAAGTTCATCTTTCATCGACGGTGCAAGTCTGCAGGCATCCACCAGATCACGGCTCTTGACCTCGCTGTTGGTGTGCACGCCCGGCATATCCCGATACCTCTCCTCCTGAAGTTTCCGCGCGGCGACCACGCGTTTGCGGATTTCGCAGCTCGGTTCCCCCGCTTCTGCAAACGGCAGTTCGCGCGGATCGACGGCCGGGACTTCAAGCTGGATGTCTATGCGATCCAAAAGCGGACCGGAAACACGGCTTTGATATTTAAGGACCGAACTGCAGGAACAGCGGCATTGATGCATCCGGTCGTTGCGATATCCGCACGGGCATGGGTTCATCGCGGCGACCAGCATGAACTTTGACGGATAATCGTGCGCGGCGACGGCGCGCGAGACGGCAACATGGCCGTCTTCCAGAGGTTGGCGCAGAACCTCAAGCGCCTGCCGCGGGAATTCCGCGAATTCATCGAGAAAAAGAACGCCGCGGTGAGCGAGCGAGACTTCGCCGGGCGAAGGACGCGTTCCGCCGCCGAGCAGCCCGATTGCGCTTACAGTATGATGCGGAGCGCGAAATGGACGGTGCGTCACAAAACCGCGCGAACTTTTCGCCGCACCGGCGACTGAATGGATGCGGGAAACCTCAAGCGCCTCCTCGACGGTAAGCGGAGGCAATATCGACGGAACCCTTCTCGCCAGCATGGTCTTGCCCGAACCGGGAGAACCGATCATCAGCACATTATGTCCGCCGGCCACGGCAACCTCCAGCGCTTTTTTGGCGGAAAGCTGCCCTTTGACATCCGCGAAATCATCGATGCAGCTTTCTTCCGATGAAACAAGTTCCGACAAATTCGTGTAGCTCGGCTCTATCATTCTTTCGCCGTTCAGATACTGCACAACCTCCTGCAAATGACGCACGGCAATAACATCAATCCCTTTGACTACGCTCGCTTCCATCGCATTGTCGAACGGAACCAGAATGGCCTTGCGTCCGATGCGGCGCATTTCAATGACGATCGGCAGGATTCCCCGCACCCGTCGCACCTCCCCCGAAAGCGCCAGCTCCCCCGCGAATGCGTAATCGGCGAGCGTCTCGGTGCGCAGCCGCCCGGTCGCCTTCAAGAGACATACGGCGATTGCAAGATCGTATATCGGCCCTTCCTTCTTGACGTCGGCCGGCGCAAGGTTGACCGTGACGTCGAATTCACGCCCCGACGAAAGACCGGAATTCTTGAGCGCCGTCGGGATGCGGTCCTTCGCTTCTTTCACCGCCTGATCAGGAAGTCCGACAATCGCGAACTGGCTCGTGCCGAGCGTCGAATAGACCTCGATCTCGACGGTTCTCGCGTCGACCCCGCACAGCGCCCCTGAATAACATTTGGCGAGCATAATGCATTTTCTCCTTTCGTTTGCCTTCGCTCACCGAAGACAGGGAGATTATGACATTATGCCCGAATCTGCGGGTAAATTTCCCGTAAAAAAATCGTAAAGAAATCTTTACGCCGCCCTTTGCCCCGCAGCAAATGCATAGAGCGTGAACCTGCAGCGGCATGAAAAAACAATTCATCCGCCCGGGCATGACTTCCGGGCGGATGAACCGCTTTTCTCCGGCTTGCCGCCGTATTACGGCAACAACCGTCTGGTCGTACCCTTCAGGTACGCCTTGCACATCTTGAAGCCTTCGGCGTAGTCGGCGCCGCACTGATAACCGCGGTAGCGGCTGCAGGTGCGGACCATGTCGGCGAAGTCGATGTGATCGTGCTCGCGCATCCAGTCGAGCTGCGAATGGTGGCATTCGAGCATCTTGATCTTGAGATCGATCTCTTCGGTGATGTCGACAAACTCGTCCGGAACGAAGTTGACGCCCGCGAGCGTGTCCATGTAGTAGATGGGCACGAGCTTGGCGGCCTTCTTCGTCTTCGACGGCCAGTTGGGGAGCGTCGCCGTGAACGCCGCGTCGAAGACGAGCTTCGCCGTCGCGGTGTGGTCGGGCATATAGTCGTCGGGGTTGTGGGTGATGATGAAGTCGGGCTGGGCGTACTGAATGAGCTCGACCACCTTGTTCCTGCTCTCGGCGTTGTCGGAGTAGATGTCAAGATCGTCGAAGACGCCGCCGATAACCTCAATGCCGGCGAGCTTGCCCGCTTCGCGCGCTTCGTTGGCGCGCATGGGAATGAGTTCCTCCGGCGGAATGACCACATGTCCGAGCGAGCCGTTGCAGAGATGGGCGACCACCACCTTGTCGCCGCGCTTGACGCACTTAGAGAGCGTGCCCGCGCAGGCGATTTCCACGTCATCGGGGTGACAGCCGATTGCCAATACGTTCATTGCGTTTTCCTTTCTTGTCCGCTCCGGCCTCAGGCTTTGCCGACGCAGCCGAAGAGTTCCATTTTCGCTTTTACCGCCGCTTTGATCTTTTCGACCTTGAGCTTGCGCGTCTCAAGATATCCGAGCGACTTTTCAAGACCTTCCTTCATCGCCGCGTCTCCGGCAAGGCACAGATCGGTGAAGATGTTCATCTTCGCGATGCCTTCGCGGATGGTGTTGCGGAAATCGTCGTCCGAAAGTCCGCTGCCGCCGTGCAGCACGAGCGGAGTGGAGACCTTGGCGCGGATTTCCTTCAGCCGCTCGATGTTGAGCATCGGCTTCTTCTTGTAGACGCCGTGCGCGGAACCGATCGCGACCGCGAGCGCGTCGACGCCCGTCGCCTTGATGAAGGCGTCGGCCTCTTCCGGCGTGGTGTACATGTCTTCAAGCGACTCGTCGCCCTTCGAAGCCTCGCCCACATGGCCGATTTCGCCCTCGACGCTCGCGCCGAAGGAATGGGCGATCTTCACGACCTCGGCCGTCTCGGCGAGATTCGCCGCCGGATCTTTGGTCGAAGCGTCGAACATGACCGAAGAAAAGCCGAGCTTCAGAGCCTCCATCGTTCTCTCGAAGGTAAGCCCGTGGTCGTAGTGCACGACGACCGGCACCGAAGCGCGTCTGGCCGCCGCGATTATCGAGGGGGCGATGAGCTTCAGATCTCCGTAGGGCAGAAGCACTTCCGCCGTGCCGACGATGATCGGCGCGCGCAGTTCTTCCGCGGCGGCGATCGCCGCCTCGAGCATATCGGTGTCGGTGGTATTGAACAGACCGACGGCGTAACCGCCGGCCTGAGCCTTACCCAACACATCGTTGAGATTTACGAGCATAACTCAGTTCGCCTCCGCAATGAGAGGTCCTGCCAGTTCCTTGAGGAAGAAAAGTCGTCCGGGAAGCGTGGGGATCCAGGTCGATGTGATCCAGCGCGAAGGCCCGTAGCGGAGCGTCGTCCAGAGCGACATACCCTGCCACTGCATTCCGCGGCCGTAAATGCCGTCGGCACCGCCGATGGCGTAGTCGGCCTGGAACATGAGACCCGGGCCGATCGTGTTGGCGCGGCACGGAACGAGCGTCGTGCGCGACTTGAACGAAGTCTGGGCGTTCTGTTCGATGGTGAGCGGATGGAGCTGCACGGCGATGCGGTGGGTCTGCTTGAGCCATTCCGCGTCGGTCTTGTACTCGCCGCCGATCTGGGGCTCCCAGAACGCGATGTGGCACATGCGGCCGATGCCGTAGACGAGAACAAGCTTGGCGCCTTCCTTCTTGAGCGCGGCGATCTTCTTCTCGTAGGTGGGCAGATTCTTCTTGGTCGCGAAGTTGCGGTGGTCGACCGGGACGGTCAGCTCGCCGAGCGGATTGTAGAAAGCCTGCTCCATCGCATACTGGAAGGAGGCGTCGCCGACAAGCGTATTGCCCTTGGAGTCGGCCCATTCGTCCATGTTGAAGCACCACACGTGCTCGCAGGAGACGTTCCATTCCTTGAGGAAGTAGACGGCCCACTTGTACATTCCCATCGGGCCGACCGGAAGAATGAAAGCGATCTTCTCGCCGCGTTCTTTCGCCTTCTTGATCTCGTTGGCGATCTCATGCCCCATCTTGGTGTCGAATTCGGTGAGGTCGGTGCACTGGACCGGTTCGAAAGCCTTGTTCCAGAATTTCTGGGGCTTGGTGATATCCTCCGGCTTGTTCTGGCAGCATTTGTCGATTTTTTTCATATCCCAGCCTTTGGGATAAAAACCTTCGAGCAGGGAACCTTTGACAGTTGACATGAAGTCCATTTGAGTTATCCTTTCGTTGATTGTTTCAAATTGTATCACCAACCTTGCGAAAATGCAAGCGCCGCCCGGTCAGCGCGAAGGCCGCCGATAACGCCGGAAACGACACGAACGCCGCCATGCAATCGAACCCGCTCACGGTGAAGTGGAGCTACGCGGATAGAAAGTT
>JAEIGA010010397.1_pt1 | contig 14105 bp, 11 predicted proteins | sample 9270691 | NCBI WGS metagenome assembly JAEIGA01 (sample SAMN17057246, study PRJNA624740) | gut metagenome | biome: biome; isolation source: fecal sample | host: Bos grunniens | place: China: Xizang | collected 2019 | reverse complement strand
TGTACGAGATAGTATTTAGGCATAGGCATGCGGTCGTCAAGAAGGACCTTCTCGACCTTGGCAAGCTCAGCGGCATTCACCACATCACCGGCCTTCACAGCCTCCATGAAACCTGTCATGTCAAATGCGCGATAGCCTTCGGCAGCATCCTTCTTCACCATATCACCGATGACAGGGAACTCTGAGTAGAAAGGAAGATCCGGCTCAGCTGAGTGGCATGACAGACAGCCTCCATCAGCAAAGATCTCGTAAACTCGCTCATTTTCAGGAAGATCCGCAGCAGGGACCTGATTGACCGCCCTATAGACGACGACCATCGCAGCAGCGGCCACCAAGAAGCCGATTGCCCCCCATTTCAAAATCTTTTTCATATTCGATTTCTAATTATAAATCAATAAACATGTATACTTCCTTGAGCAGACGGCAGGAAATTAATTCCCCACCAGCACATCTGCAGACATACAAAAGCAAATATAAGCAAAAAGCATAAGATTTTAATACGTCTGCAGCGATATAATCGCATGTGCATATACAATAAATACGTCAGCCATGTAATCAACGCCCATGTTTCCTTAGGATCCCAGCTCCAGAAATGGCCCCATGCGGACTTTGCCCATATCGCTCCCGAAAGCATTCCGAACGTCAGGAAGGCCACACCTACATAGACAAGCGTGTCAGCAGTCTCAAGCAGTCCGTCAGAATCCTTGAAAAGCCGCACCACTCCCATGAGGAAGGCACATCCCAGAAGCGAATATGAAAACATATATACCGTCACATGAGGAATGAACCACGGGCTTTGAAGGGCAGGCATAAGAGTCTGATCGTGGATCTCATGCTTCAGGACATTCAACAGGATGAATACAGAAGAAAGGACCGTCGAGAATGAGAGTATCCACTTATAACGCCACCTGACATAGGTAAACAGACCTGAAAGCATCGCAAAGAACGAATACCACAGCCTGGTCTCGCCCATCGTTCTCAAAGGCGGCCTGTCCAGGACGACCCAAAGCCCTCCGATAAAGCTTAGAAGCACACAAGAAGCAATGGCTGCAAGCACAACAGCCCACCTGCGACGCTCCAGAAGAGCAAACGCAGATGCCCCGGCCGAACACACGACAGCAGCGACAGCAAAATATATGAACACTCCCCAACCCATCATCTTCGCGGACCGTTAATGAACAACATGAATGCACCGCCAAGCAGCATCAGGATGCCAGCCAATGCAAAATATCTCCACGGCTCCCGGACAATCTGAAGCACGCAATGCCGGGCGGATACGCTCGCAAGATAGACGTCCTCTCCTATCTTCACAGAATACGGATCGTTTACATGCAGGAGCACAGGCGCGCCACCATCTATGGACACAGACGCCTCATAATGAACAGGCTTGCCATCGTCAGAAAACTCGGCGACATAATCCTCCAGACGGATTTCGTATCCCAGCCCCGTCATACCTCCGTCCATCGTATATGCAGCCCTTGTCTGCTGTCCACGCTCCAGGACAACTCTCATTTCCAATGAATCAGGAGCGCCCCAGAAACCAGATCCGACTGCTATCAGAAGGCCTGCATGCACAAATAAAAAACGCCACCTTATGACTCCGGATGGGGTCTTCCAACCTCGAACGGTAATCAAAAGCAGCACAGTAAGCACGAAAAGCAGAATAACGATAAAAATGACAGACTGCGTGAAATTCCTGTCACCACTGATACCCAGCCACAAGCAGGATGCTGTCAAAAGACAAAATGCCAAGACTGTTGCAGCAGGCGAAAGGAGGAAACGCACCACCTTGCTTTGAGGACAACTCTTCCACATCCAAACCCACCCCATGGTCCATAGGACGGCAAGGAGAAGATTCAGCGGAAAAGCAAAGAATGACCAAAGGTTGTGCATCGTAGCCGAACATTATCAGTTAATCATACAAATATAAAAAATATATACGTTTTTTTGTACATTTGCACCCCATTAATAAAGCGATATATGATTATTCAGATTCTTTTACTCATAGCGGGCCTGCTGCTTATCCTTTGGGGAGCAAACTGGCTTGTAGACGGTTCATCAAGCATTGCAAAGAAGACAGGTATGAGCGAATTCATCATCGGACTGACAATCGTCGGCATCGGAACGTCGACTCCGGAGATGGTAGTAAGCTTCATTTCATCGCTCCAGGGCAAAGCCGACATGGCAATAGGTAACATCGTAGGCTCCAACATATTTAACATTTTTGTTATCCTAGGAATCACTGCAATTATATCCCCTCTTGTCATCACAAAAGAGAGTCTGAAGAGAGATATTCCTCTAAATATCGGCGTGACTGCACTCCTCATCACACTTGGCATGAAAGGAACACTTTTCGGCCTCGGTTGCGACAGCCTTACAAGGGTAGACGGACTGATTATGCTGACAATAATGGCGCTTTATTTTCGTATGCTGCTCAAGCAGCCGAATAATATAGACGAAAGATCAGACGACGAAGAAAGCACAAAGGTATTCAGCACGGGAATGTCTATTGTCCTTATTTTAGTAGGACTCGCTTGCCTGGTCTTTGGAGGTAAACTATTTGTAGACGCCGCAACTGAAATCGCCCTATACTATGAGATGTCTGAGAAGTTCATCGGCCTCACCATCATGGCAGCAGGCACTTCGCTCCCAGAATTGGCGACAAGCGTTGTAGCGGCAATCAAGGGCAAAGGCCAGCTGGCACTTGGCAACGTGATCGGCTCCAACATCTCCAACATCCTGCTCATCCTAGGAGGATCTGCACTCATCAATCCGCTTTCATTCGGCTCGATGACTTCAGTTGATCTAGGAGTTGTAATAACTGGTGCTATCTTCCTATTTATCAGCGCATTCATCTTTAAGAAAAATATGCTTGGACGCATCGAAGGAGCAATACTTCTCCTCCTCGAAGCAGGCTACATGACATGGCTTTTCATGAACTAAAGATCACCATATATACAAGAAAAAGCAGAGCTGTCGGGCTCTGCTTTTTTCGTTATGATATGTCTTTCGACTACTGAAGTTCTTCCTTTGAAACCACAGGGTTGGCATAGATACCAAGGAATACCTCTCTGAGCTCGTCTGAGTTGACCTCCGGCTCCACTGTACCAAGCTGATGCTGCATATAACCCATGAACTGAGCCTTCTGCTCCTGGGTGTAGTTTGCAGCATATTTGTCTGTCTGCTTGAGGATATCGTATGCAATGTAGTTGTTTGGCCACAGTTTATATCCCTCGATGACTCTCTTGTCAACGGCATTACGGATGAGCTGGTAGCGGTCGTTCTTGTCGCAGTCTGCAGCTGCCGCAATCTCCTCTGAAGTCAAAGGCTTGCCGATATGGAGGTGAATGTTGCCCTTAGGCTGCATGATGCCCACCATGATGCTGTTGAAGTCCTCGCCCGGTGCCTTCACATACTTCTGTGTACGTGAAATCACGATCTCACGCGCCTTGAGGATGTCGCATGGCTCGATCTCATATGAAATGCTCATAGGGATGATGTTCAGCTCCTCGAAGTTCTTCTGGAAGTCTGCTCCACCACTCATGTCAAGCATCTTGAGCAAGCCCTGCTCTGTAGTGTCAAATCCGTCCTTTGTACGTCCCTGACGCTGTGCAAGCCAGATTGAACGTCTCTGGTTGGTGATGTTCAGGCGGATGTACTTTGAAAGCATCTGTGACGAAAGATAAAGCTCACGTGCAGACACTCCGCGGATCACCTTGATCATTCTGTTTGAACGGATAAGATACTCGATCTCCTTGCTGGAAATAAGGTTGTCACCCACTGCGATCTCAGTCATAGGAATGCCGTTCTTATAAAGAACGAGTTGAGTAATAGCCGGATCAAGGATGATATCTCTATGGTTTGAAAGGGCCAAGAAAGTCTTTTCAGGATCGATGTTGCCGATGCCGTCATATGAGAAGTTGTGCGCCTTGTTGTCAAGTACCCACTGCACGAACTTGCTCATGACCATCTCCTGAAACTGATCGACAGTCCTGATCTGCTTCAATATATTCTTAAGAAAATCTGGAGATTCCTGTGAGAAGAAGTTCTTGGACGCAATGCCCACTGCCGGATGGTCAGCAAGCTTGCCTAGCGCTTCTGATGCTTCAGCGTCAGTATAAGGACTGATGCTCTCGAATTCACTCAAATCTATCATAGGTATAATAAAAGGTTTGGTTTAGTATATTATGCAAATATAATAATTATTAGACATCTTGCAAATAGTTGACCTAGCTTCTGAAGAGGACAGAACTATCTCCGTAGCTAAGGAATCGGAAGTCGTTTGCAAGAGCGAAGTCATAGATCCTATGCCAATCCCCCTTGACAAAGGCAGATATAAGCAGAAGCAGCGTACTCTGAGGCTGGTGAAAATTGGTCACAAGCACATTGACCACCTTGAACTCATATCCTGGAACAATGATAATCCTTGTTCCAATCTGTATACTACTCATATTATTGTTTTCCAAATAATTAATGAGAGCATCTAAAGCTTCACTTATACTATATCCATACTCTCTTGCATATGGCGCCCACTGGTCGACATCAGCAGGAGCACCTGTCTCGATGCAACTCACACCGATGTAATATAGCGACTCTAGAGTTCTTACGGATGTAGTGCCCACTGCAATCACCCTTCCGATCGAAGCACGGAGCTTCTTGAGGAACTTGGCTGTCACCACGAAAGGCTCTCTATGCATGTTATGCTCAGACACAAGCGAACTCTTCACTGGGAGGAATGTACCGGCACCAACGTGCAGACATACAGTCTGTACATCTATATTCTTGGCCTTAATGGCATCGAGCACCTGCTCGGTGAAGTGCAGACCTGCCGTAGGAGCAGCCACAGAGCCACGATATCTGGCATACAGTGTCTGATATCTCTCCAGGTCAATATCCTCGGTCTCACGGTTCAAATATGGTGGAATAGGAATATTTCCACACACCTCAAGCACCTGCGAGAACGGCGCACCATTGTCCCATGAGAACTCCACGATCGATGTTTCGCCCTGTCTCTCTATGAGCTTAGCCTTCAACCCCATACTGGTCACATCCTGATCTTCTGAAGGATTATAAAGGGTAAGGATATCGTCTTTCCAGCGCTTTACATTGCCTACAATACACTTCCAACGGCATCTGTCAGTCACGGCGAACATGCTGACATACTCTTCAGGAAGTATAGGCTCAAGGCAGAAAATCTCTATATGAGCGCCTGTTGGACGCTGGAAGTGCAGTCTTGCAGGCACCACCTTGGTGTCGTTGAACACCATAAGATGATCTGCAGGAAGTATTTCTGAAATATCTGAGAACCTGTTTTCTGTGATCTGAGCATCCTTATAGCAGAGTAGCTTGGATGCATCCCTCTGGGATAGGGGATATTTGGCAATACGCTCATCAGGGAGCGGATAATTATAATCTTCTATACGTATTTCAGGTACCATTCTGAGAATGTAAAATTTCTAACGTGCGTTTATTTTTGACAAAAATATACAATTCTTACCGTTTCTGAAAGAGGCGATAGGATGTAACACTGTTTACAAATATAGTTTACAACTTTTGATAACTTTTGTTATATCTTTTGTTAACATTGTTAACTTTTATGCAATTTACAATCTTGTATCGGCCTAATTTTGTAACTTTTATTTTTGTAATATAAATTTTTCTTATATGCTATTTTATGAATGTATAATGCATTGATAATCAGCATAATTATATATATTTATATAAAGCTATGTATAATATTAATAAAGTAAATATCCTCAAATATGGTATATTTTGCTAAAAATGGCCCATTTAAAGCACGATATCAATTATTATATAACTGAAACTCAGGTGTTTTACACATATAATATAAAGTGATTAATAGCCACATTTTACCCTGAAACTCCCCTACCCGTTACAAGTTTTAACCCTTGATAGGTTTGGTTGTTTAACTTTTTATAATTACTTTTGTAACATTAAACATCACAATTATGAACACACGATTAAAGCAATTTCTTGCAGCTGAAAACATCTCACAGTCGCAGTTTGCGGACACAATCAGAGTCGTACGCGCAAGTGTCTCACATGTTCTCTCCGGAAGAAACAATCCGAGTTACGAGTTTATTAGAGCGATCATGCTCTCCTACCCTCATCTAAACATGGAATGGCTGCTTGTAGGCAAAGGAAAGATGTATAAAGAGGCTGTTCAGGCTCCTGCAATCCCCGTTTCTGATCCTTCACCGTCTTTGTCAGAACTCTGGTCATCCGAGGATATTCAGGACGAACCTATTCAGCTTTCAACTGTTTCAGAATCGCCAATTTCCCTGTCAATCCCCGACTCTGAGGCCCCCGTTAAAACCTCGAGTGACATCAATACTTTAAAAGACATAGCGCAAGTGTCTGTAAAACAACGAAAAGTATCTAAAATTATAGTAATGTACGATGATGGCACATATCAGGAGATGTAGCTTGGAACGTGACATTCTTACATTATTTTATTATATTTGTGTGTTTAAGATATAATCGTTATGTATAAGCACTTTTTAAAGCCAATTCTGTTCTGCTTCAACCCTGAAAGGGCGCACAACATACTCTTTTCGATGCTTTCATTCTTGCGCCACGTACCTTTTGCAAGAGCGACTATGCGAGCACTGTATAAATACAAGTCAACTAAGCTTGAAAAAGAGGTTTTCGGCATCAAATTCCCTAACCCAGTGGGCCTGGCAGGCGGTTTGGACAAAAATGGCGAGTACTACAACGACATGGCCAACTTCGGTTTTGGCTTCGTGGAGATCGGTTCCTTGACCCCTAAGCCCCAGGACGGCAATCCTAAGCCAAGATGCTTCAGAGTGCCTGCAGACAGGGCTATAATCAACCGTTTCGGCATCAACAACAAAGGTGTCGCAAACGCAGTGGAACACCTCAAGAAAGTGCGTCCAGAGGTCATTGTGGCGGCAAACATCTCTAAAAATACCAGCAGCATCAACGAAGATGCAGCTAAAGACTACGAAAAGGCATTCGGCCTGCTCTACGACTTTGTGGACATGTTTGTAGTCAATGTCTCATGCCCTAATGTGGTGGGACTCACATCGTTACAGGACATTTCATTCCTTTCAGACATCGTAGACAGACTTCTGGATCTCAGAATGTATTTTGACACATACAGGCCTATTCTGCTCAAAGTGTCTCCAGATCTGGCAAAAGAACAGCTTGACGACATCATCGACTACTGTCTCAGATCCGGCATTGACGGCATCGTAGCCGGCAACACGACAAGAAGCCGTGACGGTCTTTCAATTCCTCAGGCAAAAATCGACCAGATCGGCAATGGAGGCCTCTCAGGAGCACCTTTACATAAGAAAAACGTAGAGCTAGTTCGCTACGTTCACCAGAAATCAGAGGGCAAGCTCCCGATCATCGGAGTTGGAGGTATCATGTCCGGAGAAGACGCCCAGGAAATGCTCGATGCAGGAGCATCACTCGTAGAAATATACAGCGGATTCATCTACGAAGGACCTGGCCTTGTAAAGAAGATCATAAAGCACCTGGAGAAAGAGCAATCTGCCAATGAAACAGAATAGAATGACGACAGCATCGATCTGCACGATTGGAGACGAGATCCTGATCGGACAGGTCGTAGACACCAACTCTTCACATATCTCACTCGCACTTAACTCATTGGGTATCAAGGTGACACGTATGCTATCCATTGGTGACGACCATGATGCTATAGTGCAGAACCTGGAGAACGAACTTCACAACAATGACATAGTCATCGTCACAGGAGGTCTTGGACCGACAAAGGATGACATCACCAAAAAGGCCCTCGCAGAGCTTTCACATGCCACGGAATACAAGACTGACACAGCTCAGCTTGAGATTGTGCATAAGATCCTGAGCTCACGAGGCCTTGATGTTCTTGATATTAACCTCGCTCAAGCTTCAGTACCTGACACATGCGAGGTAATTCCTAACAAACTGGGCACCGCACCGATCATGGTGTTCCGACTCCCAGCAGAACGCTTCGGTCATCAGGCTACCCTATACTCATTGCCAGGAGTGCCTTTTGAAGCAATCGGAGCACTTAAAGACGTACTTCAAGACATCAAAGCAAATTATTCTCTATCAGATATTTATCACAAGACTGTGATGACTTTCGGCATCGCGGAGTCAGCCCTCTCAAAACTGATCGAGCCATGGGAAGACAGCCTTCCTAAAGACATGCATCTGGCATATCTTCCAAATGCGCTCACAGGCGTCCGTTTAAGGCTTTCCATATACGGAGGCATACGCGAGCAGGAAGAAGCCCGTATAGAGGCTAAAATGGCCAGTTTAAGGCCTATTTTGGGCGAATATCTGTACTCAGACAATGACGACACACTTCAGGAATGCATCGGACGCATGCTAAAACAGGCAGGAAAGACAGTAAGTACAGCAGAATCATGCACAGGAGGCACGATTTCGGCCCTATTTACGTCGATTCCGGGCTCATCTGAGTATTTCCTTGGATCCGTAACATCGTACGCCAACAGCGTAAAGACAGGTGTTCTGGGAGTTCCTGAAGAAATTATTGAAAAATATGGTGCAGTAAGCAGCGAATGTGTGGCAGCTATGGCAGAAGGAGTAAGGCGAATTACTGGCAGCGACTTCTCAGTAGCTACATCGGGTATAGCCGGACCAGGAGGAGGTAGTGAAGTTAAACCTGTCGGCACAGTATGGATCGGAGTGAGTTCACCTAAGGAAACAAAGACTTATAAACTGGTCTTCAAAGGCGACAGAAAACGCAATATTGAGCGATTTTCGGCCAATGCACTCAATATTTTAAGAATTACTATTGTAAACGAACTAAATAACTAATATTCAGCATATAAAACATTTTTGTTTACGGCTGAAACATTTTTGTTACATAAATACTTGTAAACAATAAGTACGGATTATAAAAACACCTATATTATTGAATTACAAGGATTTGACTAATTTTAGCCACTTATGACTCCACATCAGCAAAGTTACGAGAAAAAGAAGAAACGAATCAGGTTAAATGGCATCTTTTATGCCGTTTTATCGTCAGCATCTTTCGGCTTTTCTCCCCTATTCAGCCTCGGTCTCATAAGCGTCGGATTGACCAATGCGGACATACTTTCTTATCGTTGGGGCCTCGCAGGAATCGTACTCATGTTCTACGCTTTCTGCAAGAAGAAGACCCTGCGTCCAAACTCGTTTGAAGAAGTCTGGAAGATAGTTCTGCTCAGTGCATTGAGAGCAATCACCTCCGTCACCCTGCTTATTGGCTATGCCAACATATCCAGCGGCATCGCATCGACCATCAACTTCATGTATCCGGTCATCGTTGCCCTATGCATGATGTTCATTTTCGGCGAGCACAAGTCGCTCGTCGACATCGGCGCCATCGCCGTATCCATCTTCGGCGTCTATCTACTTGCCTCTGGCGACAGTCTGATTGTACCTGGAGGCAACACTACCCTTGGACTCACATGCTCCATAATTTCCGCCTTCAGCTTTGCGGCATATTACATACTGATGAAGCGCCTGCGTGCAGATAAGATCGAAGTAGTGAAATTCACCACTTGGGTAATGATACTCAGCGCTTTATACTTCCTTGTGGGAGCCATTTTCTTTGAGGGCGGACTCACTATGATCCCTGACGGAAAGAGCTGGCTTCTCGTGCTTGGATTGGGCCTTTGGTCGACCATGGTGTCCAATTTCACCGGCGTAAAGGCTGTCCGTAGAATCGGCCCGACCATGACGTCGATTCTTGGCGCTCTGCAGCCTGTGACAGCAGTGATTCTGGGCGTATTTTTTCTCGAAGAGCACCTTTACACGAGATCTCTGATTGGAATTATTCTAATTTTGGTGGCCGTAACCATCGTTGTAATGCACCAGAATGCAAAAAAATAACGAAAAATTGCATTTTTTTACAAATATTTACCCCCCCCCATTGTTGTTTAAATAAACATTTTATCGTAACTTTGAACGTTATTTCCCCTAGTCTGAAAAACGTTAAATGAAGTTAGTAGGTAAATATTTGATAATCACTGTGTTAGCCTTTGCTAGCTCTTTCTCTCTTTCTGCGAAAGAGGAAGAGGCGTCAAAGACTCACGACAGTGACTCTTCAATTACCCTCGACTTCCAGATCTACTACAAGGTTGACAGCATCGATATCAACCCAAGATACCTCGACAACCCTAAGCAGATTCATGAGATAATCCACTATCTCAACAACTCTCCTAAGATCGACAGCATCACCATCTACGCCTGGGCTTCTCCAGAGGGTGGATACGCATACAACAAAAGACTTTCACAGGGCCGTGCAAAGGCTGCCAAGGACTTCCTCCTCAAGAACTCCCCCGACAGCTTGAAGCTCAATGCAAGCATGATCAAGATCAGCCCGCTTGCAGAAAACTGGGAAGGCCTCATCGAAATCGTCGAGAAGGAGTACTTCCGTGCCGACCGTGCCAAGGTCCTCAAGATCCTGTACAACAAGAAGATCGGTGACGAGACAAGGAAATGGAGACTCCAGCAGCTGGACAAAGGAAGGACATGGAAATACCTCGTGAGAAGGTACATGCCTAGGCTCCGTACAGCCAAGTGGACATGCGTCTGGGCTGAGACCCTCATCCCTGTGCCGGACCTCCCGATTCCAAGCGACGGATTGAACGTCGTTCCTGAAGGAACAATCAACAGACCGACCATCATTGCCAACAAGGAAGGTCACAAGATTCCATTCGACATAAAGCCGGCTGACACAACCAAGCTGATAAACGATCACACTCTGCTCAAGGACTACCTCAATAAGCTCCATGAAGACAAGTGGGAGCGCATCTGGCCGGCTCCTAAGCCACCTGTAGCTGCTGTTGACGCCAAGAAAGACAGCCTCATGGTGGTACACAAGGGCGACATCATCGACAACAGAGCTGACGGCAAGTCCGATATCACTTTGCCTTACGAAATCGATCCGGCAGACACTGCAAAGATGAAGAATGCTCATGCTCTCATCGACGAGTACCTCACTAAGCTGGACGAGGACAAGTGGGAGCGCATCTGGCCGACACCTAAGCCACCAGTACCAGCCCTTGAAGCTCAGGAAGACAGTCTTGTGGTAGTTCACGGTGGAGACATCATCGATAACAGATCTGCCAGCCAGGTCGATTTCACATCTCCATATGAGGTTGAGCACGCAGACTCATGTATGCTCATCAACGAGCACACCATCTTCGACAACTACCTCACAAGGCTCGACGAGGACAAGTGGGAGCGCATCTGGCCGACTCCTAAGCCGCCTGTGCCTGCCCTTGAAGCTCAGGAAGACAGCCTCATGGCTGTTCACGGTGGAGACATCATCTACACCCCTGTTCCTCAGAGCTGCCCTATCACATCGAGCAGACTCACAATCCTTGCACCGAGGACCAATCTCCTCATGCCGGGCCTGAGCATCGGAGTCGAGGTGCCTATCAAGAAGAACTGGTCAGTAGGATTCAACTACAGCTACCCTTGGTTTGTTTCTTCAGAGAACAAATGGTGCGTGGAGAAGCTCTCATGGATGCTCGACGCAAAATATTGGTTCACAAACGACAAGACAGAGTGGAGCGACGACTCTAAGCTCAAGGGTCACGGAGTAGGACTCTATGCCGGTCTGGGCTACTATGACTTCCAGAACAACGTCAAGGGTGCTCAGGGCGAGTTCGTGGACTTCGGTGTAGACTACACCTACGCTCTTCCTATTGCAAACGACAAGCTCAGATTCGAGTTCAACATAGGCCTTGGTTTCATCAAGACCTATTACAGACCATATACACCATCGTCAGACTACGAAGACCTCATCAAGGAGCCGGGCGTGAAATACCGTTCGACCAACTTCGTAGGTCCTACACGTGCCGGCGTCTCACTTGTGTACCCTATCACAGTCACTGTGAAGAAGAGCCCGTACACAAAGAAGATGGAGCGCGAGTTGCGCAAGGCTGAAAAGGAAAACAATAAAGCGGGAGGTAACAATGATTAAGCGCATCGTTAAATATCTGGCGATGCTCCTGATCTGCATCCTGCCGTCATCTTGTCAGCGTCGTCCATTGACGACAGCCGACTATGCCGTCACAGTCAACATCTCCATCGAGAAGGACATCGTGAACTACGAATACGAGAAGGATCCTTCGCTCATGCGATGCATCTTCTATGACAGCAAGTCCGGCGCATTCATCACCCAGGCCTTCCTTCCTCCGACAGGAGGTCAGGTCAGCCTTATCCCTGCAAGAGAATACGACGTGCTCGTGTACAACTTCGACACCGAGTCCACATGGCTTGAAAACGAGAACTGGTTCCAGAGCATCTACGCATCGACTTCGCTCATCCCTGACTCATTCAGGACCAAGCTCCGCAGCCGTGCGTCAAAGGTGGACGACGAACAGATCGTATACGACCCAGACCACCTCTACGTAGGCCGTCTGAACGACGTGTTCATCCCTTCACGAAGCGTTGACGCCCCTCAGGTGGTTCTCGACGTAGTCTGCGAGACAGTAGTCGAGTCATGGCTCCTTGAGGTCAAGACCATTACAGGAGTGGAAAATATCGGTTCCATCGCTGCCGTCATCACAAGCCTCTCAGGAAGCAACCGCATCGGTTACAACGAGCGCTCAGAGGAATATGTCTCAGTCTACTTCGACAACCAGGTGATCGACGAAAACGGCGTCCTGACCGCCAAGTTCAACACATTCGGATGGAACGAAAAGATCACAGAGCCGCAGGTGCTCTCTCTCGTCTTCACCGATATCGCCGGAAAGGGTCACGTCATAAACATAGACATATCGCACCAGTTCCCGGATAATGAGGAACAGATAATAAGGATAGAGATGGAGATCGACATCCCCGAGCCAATCACCTCAGGCGACGGAGGTTTTGTGCCGAAAGTCGAAGACTGGGGCGACGTCAACACATACATCGTAATTTAACTATAATATATATAATAGTACCACACTAAAACGACAAAACACCACAAAGAACAAACTTACACCACACTAAAGTCCCCTACACCAACAAGGGACCCAAAACAGAAAAAACAAACAAAAAATATTAACAATTAAACAAATTTCATTATGAAAAAGATTTTCTTTTCAATCGTAGCACTCGCTGCCCTCGCAGCTTGTACTAAGTCTGAGGTGGCTTATGAGCAGCCTGCAGAAATTGGATTCGCAGCAGTAGCTGGAAACATGACAAAGGCAGCTGTTGATGGAACAACATTCCCAACAGATCTCAACATGTACATTTACGCAAACACAACAACTAATACTGCTGAAGATGCAGATTACTTTGCTAAGGCTGAATTCACTTATCTGAATGCTTATAGTGCAATTAACACACAAAGTTCAGATACAAAACCAGTATGGGGCGGTGGTTCAAGTTCTAGCGACAGAAATCCATACTACTGGCCAAACGTAAACAAGCTTCATTTTGCTGGATTCTCAAAGTCTGGAAATGTAGAGTCTGCAACAGTTGCCTACAATTGTGTAGCTAATACACTTTCTATTACTGGTTATACACCAACTGGCGATGATAACGATCTTATGTGGTTCCCAAGTACAGAGTTTGCGCAGGCTGCAGGATTCGGCAAGAATACTACTTACGTCCCAGTTAACATGTATCATGCATGTTCATGGATCACTTTCCTCGTTATGGGTGATACAGTTACAGGCGCCAACAACACAACATACACTCTTACATCTCTTAACATCGCTAACATTGATAATACAGCAAATGTTGTCTGTACAGGATCAGCTAGCGTAACATCTGCATCAACTGTTTGGTCAAATAATGAGGATGGAAAGACAGCTGACCATGCAGTGATATTTGGCGCTGGATACAATGGAAAGTTGACACAGACAGCCACAAATGTGGAAACTAATGACGCAACCACAACATCAGGAAACGTTGTGGTAATCCCACAGAAGCCTGGTTCTCTTGAACTTACTTATACTTATACTTCTGGAGCGTCTAAGACAATTACTGAGGTGTTTAGCATTGAAAATAACAACGCCCCAAGCCTTAAGCTCAATGAAGGTAATACTTTGAATTGGGAACCTGGAAAGCACTACATCTACACTATCACAATCAAGGCA
>JAEIGA010010396.1_pt1 | contig 14106 bp, 10 predicted proteins | sample 9270691 | NCBI WGS metagenome assembly JAEIGA01 (sample SAMN17057246, study PRJNA624740) | gut metagenome | biome: biome; isolation source: fecal sample | host: Bos grunniens | place: China: Xizang | collected 2019 | reverse complement strand
CCAACAAAAAGTGCTCCTCTTGGTTGAGTTCAAGAGGAGCACTTTTATCAATTCGGCTATTTTTTACTTTCCTTTATTCACCATAGCATCAATTGCTGCAACGGCTGTCACGTTCAGGATTTCCTGCACGGAGCTCTCGAAGTCGATGAAGTGGATTGGCTTGTTCAAGCCCATCTGGATGGGGCCGATGATCTCCACGTCGGGACTGAGGGCCTGCAGCATCTTGTATGATGATGTGGCTGAGTTGAGGTTGGGGAACACGAGGGTGTTGACCTCTTTGCCCTTGAGCTTGGTGAAGGGGTACTTCTTGTCGCGTACCTCGCTGTTCATGGCCACGTTCACCTGTATCTCGCCGTCGATGTCCCAGTCGGGGTACTGCTCGTGGAGGTAGGCAATGGCATTGCGAACGCGCTCGGCACTACCGCCCTGGTCGCTGCCGAAGTTCGAGTAAGATGTCATTGCAATGACCGGCTCACGGTTGAAGAAGCGCACAGACTTCTCGGCCAGACGGGCTATATCAATGAGTGTACCGAGCTCTGGAGCACGGTTGATGAGGGTGTCGGCGACAAAATATGTTCCTTTCTTTGAATTGAGGATGTGCATTGTAGCAAAGGTGCTGAAGCCCTCCTGCATACCGATAACCTCCTTGGCAACCTTGATGGTATTTGAATATTTTGTATACAATCCTGTTATGAATGCGTCGGCATCGCCTGTCTCAACCATCATCATACCGAAGTAGTTGCGCTCGAACATCTTGTCGTTGGCCTCCTCAAAGGTGTAGCCCTCGCGCTGACGCTTGCCGGCAAGGATGTTGGCATAGCGCTCGCGGCGCTCGCGCTCGCTGGGGTGACGCAGGTTCACCACCTCAATGCCCTCAAGATTCAGGCCATTCTCGGCTGCAACCTTGGCAATAATCTCGTCGTTACCCAAGAGTACAGGCTGACAAATACCCTCTTCCTTGGCCTGGACTGCGGCCTTCATCATTGAAGGGTGTGCACCCTCGGCAAATACCACGCGCTGTGTCTCGGTGCGCGCCATGTCATATATCTGCTGTGTGAGCTTTGAGCTGCGGCCCATGAACTCGAGCAAGTGCTCCTTGTAGTCTTCCCAGTCGGTGATTGTCTTGCGCGCCACTCCACTGGCAATGGCAGCCTTGGCTACAGCGGTAGAGACCTCTACGAGCAAGCGCGGGTCAACGGGCTTTGGAATGAAATAGTCACGACCGAACGAGAGATTACCCACCTTATACACCTTGTTCACAACCTCGGGGACGGGCTGCTTGGCAAGGTCGGCAATGGCGTGCACTGCTGCGAGCTTCATCTCCTCGTTTATGGCTGTTGCAGCCACGTCGAGCGCTCCACGGAAGATGTAAGGGAAGCCGATGACATTGTTTATCTGGTTGGGATAGTCACTGCGACCGGTGCTCATGAGCACATCGGGGCGGCTCTCCATTGCATCCTCGTATGTAATCTCGGGCTCGGGGTTGGCAAGGGCAAAGACAATGGGGTCCTTGGCCATTGAACGTACCATATCCTTTGTGAGTACATTACCCTTTGAGAGACCCAGGAACACATCGGCATCCACTATTGCCTCCTTGAGGGTGTGGATATCGGTACGTGTTGTAGCGAACTCCAGTTTCTCGGGGGTAAGATTGGTGCGCTCGCTGCTGATGACACCGCGGCTGTCGAGCATAACAATATTCTCTTTCTTTACTCCCAGGGCTGTGTAGAGCTTGGTACATGAGATTGCCGCGGCACCGGCACCGTTGACAACAACCTTTACATCGGATATATTCTTGCCGTTTACCTCAAGGGCGTTCAGAAGTCCGGCAGCAGAGATGATAGCCGTTCCATGCTGGTCATCGTGCATCACTGGGATGTCGAGTTCCTCCTTCAGACGGCGCTCTATCTCAAAACACTCGGGAGCCTTGATATCCTCAAGATTGATACCTCCGAATGTGGGTGCAATGGCCTTAACGGCCTCTATGAACTTCTCAGGGTTCTCCTCGTCGACCTCAATGTCGAACACGTCGATACCGGCATAGATCTTGAACAGGAGGCCTTTACCTTCCATAACAGGCTTACCGGCTACGGCGCCGATATTTCCAAGTCCCAAGACTGCCGTTCCGTTTGAAATAACCGCCACAAGATTACCTTTGTCGGTATACTTATAGGCATTCTGCGGGTCGCTCTGTATCTCGAGACAGGGCTCGGCTACACCGGGAGAGTATGCCAATGAAAGGTCGGTCTGTGTGAAATATGGTTTTGTGGGAACAACCTCGATTTTACCGGGGCGCTTCCCTGCGTGATAATTCAACGCATCTTCTTTTGTAATCTTTGCCATTGTAGTGATATTTTGATACTGCAACACCGGGTTGCATGAAAAAAGATTCTATTCTGTAATATTCTCTGTGAAACTGTCACCGGCCTCGCCCACTCCAAAGAGGGCAAAGTCATAGCGGACAGGGTCTTCGGGCGAGAGCTCGCGCAGATGTGCTGTGAGTTCCTCGACTGTGCGTCTGTCGTTCTGTTTACGGCTGACGAGCCCGAGGGCACGCGCCGTACGCGCCACGTGTACGTCAATGGGAATCATGAGCTGCGACGGGTGGACGCTGTCCCAAATGCCGAGGTCGACAATGCCGTCCTTGCGGCAGAGCCAACGCAACATCATGTGCATGCGCTTGCAGGCCGATGCCGGCTTACCTTTTGAAGGGACAGGATTGCTGATGTGGCGGGTAGAGAGACCGCCGTTGACTGCCGCGAACTCGCTACGCAGACGCTCGATGCCGTCCCATGTGGAACAGCCAGTAAAGAGAGGCTCCATGGAACCGTACTTCTGGAATACACTCCTGAGACCACGGCATATATACTTGAAGTCGGCCGCAAAGAATGTACGGTGGATGTTGAGACGGTCGTCGAGACTCTCCCACTCTCCACTCATCACATACTCATAGGGGCGCGACTGCATTATGTCGCAGAACATCTTGTTCCCCGAGCGCAGAATCATCTTGCGGTTACCCCACGCGATTATGGAAGCCAGCAAAGCGACAATCTCAATGTCCTCCTTGCGGCTGAACGAGTGCGGGAAACTGATCGGGTCATCGGCAATGAACTCGGGACGGTTGTACTGCAACGCCTTCTCGTCGAGCAAAGCCTTTAGCCGTTCCATAAATCAAAGGAATGTTATTGCCTGCTGAAGGTCGCTGTATGTATCGTCGCATGCAGGAACAAGAGGCAGGCGAAGGTTATTCTCCAACATACCCAATATTTCCATAAGGGCCTTGATGCCGCTCGGGTTGCCGTCGACAAAGATGAGCTGGAAGAGTTCGTTGAGCCTTACGTGGATGTTACGTGCATCGCCGACACGGCCTTCCTGCATAGCTGTAACGAGCTTTGTCATCTGCTTGGGGAAAGCGTTGCCGAACACGGAAATGACACCGACTCCACCGGCCTCCATGATATCGACAGTGAGACCGTCGTCACCAGAGAACACATCGAAATGGACGGGCTTTGTGGCAATGAGCTCCTTTACCTGTGCGAGGTTGCCCGATGCAGCCTTATAGCCTACGATGTTGGGGCACTCGTTTGCCACACGTACAACTGTAGAGGGGAGGATATTCACTCCTGTACGTCCCGGTACATTGTACATGTAGATTGGGAGCTCCGTTGCCTGGGCAATAGCCTTGTAGTGCTGATAGATGCCCTCCTGAGTGGGCTTGTTGTAGTAGGGAGCAACTGAAAGGATTGCATCGACACCTGTGAGGTCCTCGTTGCGGAGCTCTTCGACTACGGCACGGGTGCAGTTGCCACCGATACCCAACATTATTGGCATGCGGCCATCGACCTGTTTTATGATGCGCTTTCGTATCTCACGTTTTTCCTCAATTGTCAACGTAGGAGTCTCGGCAGTAGTACCCTGAACACAGAGAAAAGATGTGCCGCAATCAATGTGCATCTGCACGAGCTTCTCCAATGTAGGATAGTCTACTTCACCGGTTTTTGTGAATGGCGTAACAAGTGCAACGCCCATACCTGTAAGTCTTTTTCGCATCATAAATTGTATAGTTTTTTATTTCGGAGTGCAAAATTACATCATTTTTCCTTAAATCAGGGTAAAATCACGATATAATTATTATTAATATTAACAAATTATTGCACTCGGAGCGCCAACCGCTACAAAAATGATACAAAACAGGCAAAAACAACAACCCGGGGAATTACTGCAACATCGCAAGGAACTCATCTTCGCTGACAAGGCGCACACCGAGTTTTTGGGCTTTCTCGAGCTTGCTGGGACCCATATTGTCACCGGCAAGGATGAAGGATGTAGACTTGCTGACACTGCCCACATTCTTTCCGCCGTTGCTCTCAATCATCTCCTTGTACTCGTCGCGGGAGTGATGCACAAAGACACCGCTGATGACGATGCTCTGCCCTTTGAGGATTTCAGTGCGTGCCTGCATGGTCTCTTCCTCAAGTTCAAACTTTAGACCGGCCGCTTTGAGACGCGCGACAAGTGTGCGGTTGGCCTCTTTGGCAAAGAAGCTGATGACACTTGCAGCTATGCGCTCTCCGATTTCCTCAACGGCAGTCAGCTGTTCGAGGCTTGCTGACATGAGGGCGTCGATATTCCCGAACGCACGGGCAAGACGTTTGGCCACTGTTGCGCCCACAAAGCGTATTCCCAAAGCGAACAGCACCCTTTCAAAAGGAACGGCACGCGACGTCTGGGCTGCAGCTACGACATTCTCGGCCGACTTTGCTCCCATACGGGGCAGGAACATGAGGTCCTCGGGGCAAAGAGTGTATATATCGGCAATATCCTTGATAAGGCCATAGTTGAAGAGCATCTCCACTGTCTCGGGACCAATGGAGTCGATGTTCATGGCATCGCGCGATACAAAGTGCTCGATCTTGCCCTTTATCTGCGGCGGACAGGCTGTATCATTGGGACAATAGTGGGCAGCCTCGCCTTCCACGCGCACAAGAGGAGTTCCGCACTCGGGACATTTCTCTATGAAAGAGACCTTTTGACCGAGCATAAAACGGGCATCCACATCAACTCCTGTTATCTTCGGGATAATTTCACCACCCTTTTCAACATACACCATATCACCTATGTGAAGGTCGAGTTTCCCGATAATATCGGCATTGTGCAGCGATGCGCGCTTTACAACGGTACCCGACAGCTGTACCGGGTCGAGGTTTGCGACAGGGGTAACGACACCTGTGCGACCCACCTGATATGTAACCTCGTTGAGGCGGGTCAGGGCACGCTCGGCCTGGAACTTGTATGCTATGGCCCAACGTGGAGACTTCGCCGTGTAACCGAGGTTTTTCTGCTGACGCAAAGAATTGACTTTCAGCACTATTCCATCGGTTGCAAACGGTAGGTTCTTGCGCTCGGAGTCCATGCGGTCGATAAAGGCGAATACCTCATCAAGGGTTGCACATTTGCGGGTTGTATCGGATATTTTGAAGCCCCACTCTGCCGCCGCCTGCAAGTTCTCGTAATGCCCCTCGGCCGGCAGTTGCTCGCCCAGCATGAAATAGAGGTAAGCATCGAGCTTGCGCTTTGCCACAACGGATGAGTCCTGAAGTTTGAGAGTTCCTGATGCAGCATTGCGCGGATTGGCAAAGAGAGGCTCGCCGTTGCGTGAACGCTCCTCGTTGAGGGCATCAAACACATTCCACGGCATAAGTACCTCACCGCGGATTTCAAACTCACGTGGCCACCCCTCACCCGAGAGGACAAGCGGCACAGTACGTATGGTCTTGACATTGGCTGTGACATCATCGCCTTTCTCGCCGTCACCGCGTGTGACGGCACGCACGAGCTTGCCCTCCTCATAGGTAAGCGAAATGGATGTTCCGTCGAACTTGAGTTCACAACATATCTCGAAATCCTCATTGAGACTCTTTTTCACACGGTCATAGAAGTCGGCCACCTCACTCTTGGAATATGTGTTGCCCAGTGAGAGCATGGGATACTTGTGCTGCACCTGCCTGAACTCCTTTGTTATGTCGCTGCCCACACGGAGCGTGGGAGATGTTGCATCGTACATCTCGGGATGCGCCTCTTCAAGCTGTTGCAACTCCTTGAGCAGCATATCGAATTCATAGTCACTTATTGTGGGGGAATTGAGTACGTAGTAACGACGGTTATGTTCGTGAAGCTCACGACGGAGCTCGAGGATGCGTTCCTGTGGGGTCATTTGATTCATCTTTTATTTCTTTCGCGAAGATACGATTTAAAAACAGAACAACAAACGGGTGAAGATTTTTCTTTTCTTCACCCGTCTGTATCATCACTGTTGCGGCCGGAGGGTATCTTTCTGCACCTGGGCAACAACATCAGCACCATCCGGATTAGCCTCATCAACGGCAAAAGCCTCTACGTCAGCCGTTTCAGGCAATTCGCCAGGCACCGCTGTACCACCTTGCGGTTCATCCTGCAGATGCAGTGAAGAGGCAGCATTTACCTGGGCCACAAGCTCAGGTGACACCCCTTCCATTGCCCCACCCTGTGCGGCTTGCTCCTCGTTGCGTTTCAATGCCTCCAGAATTTTCGTTGCAAAAGGATAGGAACTGTTCTCAAGCATTGTCTTTACATCTATTGCGTTGGCACGGAAAAGCTCCATAAGGAAGTCATTTGCAATAAGCTGGTAAGCAGGAGTATTGTACCCTTCAGAGATTGTAAGGTCGAACTCGCTGTTCTGTACCTTATCTGGGTTGTACCACTTGGCCTCATCACTATACTGCGTTCCTGCCATCTCGATGTACTGCACCTGGGAGTAGAACTGCTGTATTGTCTTAATCACCTTTGTGTCGCGGCGGCGACGGAAGGTGCGGAAACCGTCGAAGAGACCCTTGAGGTTCAGCGACGAGTTCTGCGTCTGCTGTGCATAGAGCGAGGCAGGAGTGCCGGCCTTGGGAGCCTGACCCTGCATTGCGGAATTGACACCGGAAATCTCGTTTATGAGCCTGAGCTGCAGGTTAAGCAACTCAAAATCTCCGGCAACAGCCGCCCCGCTGTTGTATTGCCGCACCACTCCGTCAATACTCTGCCCGGGTTTGAGTTTCACGAACAGCACTCCATTATAACGGACATACTCGTCAATGACCTCCTCGCGCGACATACTCTCGAATGCATCGTCATCGACAACAAGGACTCCCTTGGAAGAGGTGCCACGGATAAAATCAATGAGCGTAGCCGTGCGGTTTATGGCGCGTTGCTGGTCAATGAACTGCTCCACAAAATTGCCGAGTTTACCCTGAATCAGCGGATAGAGATGAAGCACATAGTTGTGTTCCCCGTGCCAATAAGGGCTACGTCCCTCCTGGAGCACATCACCATAGGGAGTCATATAACGGTAGTACCAGTAGCGTTCTGTAGCGAAGCTATATTCAATAAGCAGCAGGTCCTCATCGTCACCGCCCTTACTCCTATGCTCTCTGTAGCGACGGTTATTCTCGGCATCGAGCATCCGGCGACTCTCTTCGGTAAAAGGAAGATAACCCCAGGTTCCACGTTCGGGATCGTTCCACTGATAGGCATCGCGCGACTCAAGTTTCCAACCGAGGATGACACGACAAAGATTGCTGCGTGAGGGCGAGTAGAACGAGAGGTTACGGGCCTCATCGCCCTGCATTGCCCGGCTACCCGAGAGTACCGAGTGTGACGCATTGCCATAGATATCCTTAATAGCCTGTTTCTTTTGCGGCGTAGTACCGAAATGAGCCAGGACATCATCGAGAGGCAAGTCGAAAAGTTCACCTATGCAGGTGAGGTCCCACATACGCACATCTTCAAGGTTTGTATTGAAGAAGAGCCGGGAAGGACTGACGGGATATACCCACACGTCGCGCCGCTCCTTTGAAGGATTGACGCCATACTCTATCCTCTGTGCCGTCATGCCGCCGTTGAGCAACATACGCATACTGTCGGAATCGAGCTCCTCCATCTCGTTTATGTCGTGTACATACTCTATTGCCACAGACATCATTTCCCCCACCTTGCTCTCGCTCTGATCGCGGACGACGCATACCGGGCGCATAAGGTTCTGCCGTAGCTGACCGTCAATATTGCTCAGTATGGGAGCAATCATATTGTTTTTGAGAGGTACCTTACCGTTCTTCTTTATGAGTTCACCCTCAGTAATCTGCGACAGGGTGTCGGGGTCAGTGACAAAGTCGCCCCACTGGTCGCCATAGCTGTACATGAGGCTGCGCCTTAACTTGTGCCGTGCCTCATCAAGAGCATTCCAGCAGGCAGCACACTCCATGAGGAAGTCAACGGCTCGATTATGCCCTGTTTCCTTTACAGGCTTACGTCTTGCAGAAGTGGCCTTCACTCTTTTATCTATAAATTTGTTCATTGCACTTAATTGGATTTTGGGGTCGGAAGAGCAGTCTCTGGCAACCCGTTGTTCATTTCCCTAAAAACTGACGGATGCGTATGAGCGCATCCGTCATGTCCTTTGGATGGATAAGATTTTTCAATAAACTTTCAATTCATCTAAAAAGGGTTATTCCTCAACCATTCCCTTTTATGATGATAGTTCATCCTCACTTTCTGTTCCGGCGACATATATTCGCTTGATATAATGCCCTTGGTATTCCTGAGGTAACGCGGAGTCGAAGGAAGAAGTATGCCTTTATCAATCAAATTCCGCATATTGTCGATATAAGCATCATGGTCGTAGAACTGTTTCTCACCTTTATGAGAAACTTCAAAATCCCCGAACACCTCGCGGCGGTGTTCCTTGCGTGCGGCTTCCTTCATCATGTACTCACAGTGGCGTTGCATGATTTCTGTAAGTTCGGCCTCACTGACACTGCGGTTGTTTCCTGTATAGAGACGCATCCTTATCAACCTATTCTTTATATAGTCCTTCACACGGGTAAATATCGAACGTTCCTTTGGGGTGAGTGAGACCTTTTCGGCAAGATGCGCAAGATACTCCTCAACGATGGTATAACGGCTAGAACCTTTATACTTGTAACCATTTGCCTCAATACCTCTAAGTACTTCCGGAGAAGCCTTGCGCAGCAGGTTTTCAATAAAATCATTAAGTTTATACCCGAACACGTGGGATAGTCCCTTATGACCGACAGCCTCATGAAGGACCGTTCTCTCAAGCTCTGCCATAGATGCCGTATTGGGAAGATTAACATACACTTTCCCGTTTGAGACATCAATCCAACCCATGGCACGTAAACGGTTGTTATAGTCGGTGACCGCGGTGCTGTTATTGATGTCCGGCAAAGGAATCTCACGTGCATCATTGATGAGATTAATATCCACACCGAGTTTTTCGCCTATTTCCTTGGCACGCTCTCCGTAACGGGCAATATCCTCTTTGGTATTTTTCAGGCCGCGCTTATTCCATAGATACTTGCTATTCTCGTCCTGCTCGACTTTTGTCAACTCGGGCGTTTCCTCACGCGAATTATAAGCGTCATAAAGTTTCTGGTACACTCTCTCTACATTTTCATTATATTCGGAAGCCTCCTTGCCCCTGACATCGGCCATAGAATTAGGCTTGAAATCCCAGTCGGCACCAAACTGTTTAAAAGAGTTTCGTAGTTGTACGTCTGTACCCGATTTCAAAGCATCGACCTCATTTCTCAAGAAAAGTTCATACTCGTTAAGGGCCTCGTCTGCTTTATGATAATCATCCTCTCTCATCACCCTGAGATTACGCTGTAATCCACCTCGGTAGAGTCCATGCCTGTCTTCTAATTCACGACGGACATCATATATCTTGCGCAGCATTCCGGTGGCGTCGTATGACGAACGCTCAAGGATATCGGAGACAATCTCTTCTTCGACATGTGAAAGAGGTGATGACTTGGCCTTTCTGTAGAGTATATCTGACAGCTGTTCGACATCCATCCCGGTTTCTTTCGCATAGATACCGGCCTGACGCAAGAAATTTACAGAGTTCAACCCATCGGTAAGTTCATTCTCAAAAACCGCGATACGTCCGCGTCTGATGTTTACACGCTGTATTCGAGCTTCACTGATTGTTTCATTTTCACCCTTGCAGACCCGCGTACTTATCTTTCGCCCGAGAGGATCCTTAGTAATGAAAACCTTTTTGTCTTTTTTCTTTTCGACGATATCAAAATCAAACGGTACCGGAGGAGTGCTTGAGACCTTGTTCTCGACAATATAAAGCAATTTTGCCTTTGCCGATGCCGACAGTTTGCTGTTTGACATCAAGCGCGCATAGGTATCAACAACAGCTTTATAGTCATTCCTTTTTGATGAAGGCATATGCAACAAATTTTCTATACCTTCAAGAAACTTCTCTGCGTTTACATTCACCGCGCGCAACTCTTCTGCCTCAGATGGAGAGAAACGGTATTCGTCCTTTATTTTCCCGTATCTATTGAGTTTGTTCCTTGCAATCGGTCTCCATCTGGCAAGACGCATAGCCAACAGCGTTGCACCGGCGTCGGCATAATCACCCAAAATATCAATTGGGGCTACCTCAACCCCCTCAAGGAGTTTACGGGCCTCAGCACTCGCCGTAAAGACTGCCGATTCAGCACACAACACTCCGGAAGAAGCAAAGACCTTCTTCATATTCTCATAACGTTGCGCCTTCATACGCAACGGGGTGCCCACTACACCAAGTGCTGCACCTGTAAGGAAACCATGTCCGAAAGAACCGAGATTTCTCCCTATTTTACCCCACTCACCTTCGATAATGTTATCGGCGATACTGTGGGCAAGGTCATATCCGCCAAGGGTCAGACCTTGAGCCGTTGAACTCTGCACGATCTTGCTTGCGAGTGTCCTTTTCGCTATCTTGCCCGCCATTTCATTTGCAATTTCCGGAGTCACCTTATTCCCGAACCCTGCCACCATAAGTTTATTCGAGAGTTTCTTCACAAAATGAGGAGCGAGTTTCTCAGCTGCAGCCGAAGCGAACGGAGCAGCACCAGCACCTAAAAGATAGAATGCAGGAGCATCTATCAGAAGGGAACCGACACCGGCCGCAAAGTCCTCATAACGGTTCGATTTATAACTGCGAAGGCCGGCTCTGGTAAGGTCTGTATGATCACTGTTGAGGTTCGTAGCATACTGTGCCATATTTACGGCCTTGCCGAGCAAGGAGTTGTCGACAGCAGAGCGCATGATGTATTCTGCGCTGCTCTTCGGTTTTTCCTCTTTTACTGCCTCATCGTAAAGTTTGTCATAGACATCGGGGACAACCTTCGGAAGCACCTTCTCGTTGAGGTATTCTTCGGTACTGTAACCCGAATGTCTTGCCAATGGTCTGATCCTCTCCACCATCTCGGACGGAAGTGTCTCGTTGATGGTTTTACCGATGTCACTGACAGCATTGTCCTCTTTGAGTGCATTGCGTGTTGCCATTACAGGATCGGCACCTATGACAGAGAGTTCCGACTCCATCTGATTGCGCGCCCTCTCTTTTGACTCGGTGCGGTTCTTCTTGTACTGTTGCTTCATCACATCGTCGAAATCACTGCCGAAGGCATCATTAAGTGCCCTGTCCGACTGCGAATAGAGCATCATGCGACGCTGTGGAGTTGCCTTTGGTGCCATCACATCATAGAAAGTCTCCCTAAAGCGACTGCTTATCTCCTCATCGCTGCGCGGTGCTATATCATAACTGCCGATACGGGACTTTACGTCATCGACATCGGCACGCACGGCACGCTCCACATCCGGACTGACACGGTCTCTGCCGAAACTGCCTAGACCGTTCAGCCAGGAGTCATACTGCTCTGCTGCATTGTTGACACTCTTCTTTTTTCTATTACCCTCGACATCATCGGGGAAAAGCGGCTGTCCGGAGAAGCCATCACTCTCATAATCGTCAAAATAGTTCATATTCATAAGTTATAGTTTAATCTGTTATCATTATTGGAATACTTTTCGGATTGCCTCACGTGGAGAGGCCTTGAAGAAGCTTTCATAACCCCCACCGGTTTCAACGGAGCATTGCCGGTAATTGCATTTTGCCCGACCTTATGTCTCAGATTGGTATCGGCAATCGTTGCCTTGTAATCCCGGAGTGCGGCATTATACCTTTCACGTGCCTTGTCGTAGGCGGCTTGATGTGCTGCAACATTGTTTGTTGCAAGTGAAATACGTGCCCCCTTGTTATAACCCGCAAGTGAAAGCAAATTCGATGCAAAATCCATCATAGATGCTGCACACAGCTGTTGCCTGGAACGTTTGAAACGTCCGGTCTCTTCATCAAGTCTATCTTTAAGATCCTTTTGGGATATGCCATAATCCATTTTACTCTCCATAGCACATCATCCTTTGCGTTTCTCACGTCCCCACTCGACTCCCAAGATTGCATTCTGCAACAGGTTCAATCCATTGCCGGCAAGCCCGGCCGCAGCCTTTTCCTTGTCGGATGCCATTTTGAGGTCACCTTCAAGGAGCGCCTGTCTGTTCTGACGATGAATGGCGTCGACACGCATCCTGCGGTCATCTTCATTTGCCGCCAGGTTGGTAAAGACATTCTCCATAGAACGCAGTCCCTGCTCGTTGCGAGCAATGGCAAGCTCTGGCGTAGCACCATTGATAGCGCTGTAGGCCCTGTTCTGTCGGTTCTGTCTACGCAAAGTATTCTCGACCCTCTTCACGGCTGCACGCGAAGCCGTATTGTCAAGAAAATTCCCATAATAGTTTCTCTTATACCAGCCATCCTCTTCGGCTTTGGCAATCTTGTGGAGTTTTCTCTGCCTTGATGCAGCATCAGCAGAATCGAACAACCCCTTTACACTCGAATAGAGCCCTAATGCCCCATTCAGTCCTGTCATTAACATTGGTACACTCATAACTTTTTTGCTGCAAAAGAAATATACAGGACAAACGACAAGGTTGCTGTATTGACACTCTCACACACAGCCGGGTGAAATTGTCAATACAGCAACCTTAAAAACAATAACCGTTATTATCTTTGCGAATAAAGCATATATTATGGTCAAGAAGAAGAATGCAAGCGTAACCATTGATGACGTACACAACGAGACGATAGCACTCTTTCACAGACTGATACAGCGGCTGGAGAAACTGACGTTGAATTGCGAGGACCCGGGGACAATAAACCAGGCCCTCAAGACAACGGCCGATTTCCTTGTGAAACTCAACAAGGAGCGTGACTCCGGGGACAGCGAGGAGATCGGTTCACTGCTGCAGCAGACTCTGCGAGGGATCGAGCAGTGTTAGGCATCAAAAAAAAGAGAGCATCGGCATTTTACCGATGCTCTCTTTAAAAAGCTAATCAAATGTTGTCTATTCCTTGTTACTGCCTGCCACAATATCCAGCAATTCATTGGTGATGGCCTGTTGGCGTCCCTTGTTATACTCAAGGGTAAGTTCCGCAATGAGGTCATCGGCATTGTCAGTTGCTATCTGCATTGCCATCATGCGGGCGGAATGCTCGGCCGCAACTGAATCAAGCAGAGCCGTAAACAGTTTCAGCGCAATGCTTTTGGGAAGAAGTGAATAGACAAGTTCCTCCTTGCCGGGCTCGACAATGAAATCACTATGGATTATCTCAGTTGAAGTATCCTCAACAGCCACAGGCAACAGACAGTCACGTGTGGGTATATGTTTTGACGCCGAGACAAAACGGGTATACAATATCTCCACCTTATCCAACCTACCATTTCTGAACTCATCCATGAGGGAAGAAGCGACAGCAGAGACCTCGTTATATCGTGGTGAAGAGGATTGTGACATCAATGCCTCATCGGGTTCTATCTCCATTTTCCTGGCAGCATCCAGCATCTTGCGACCGACCGTATAAAGCCTGACCTCAATCCCTTGTGCCCGGTATTCGTCAAACACTGTACGCAAAAGCCGGGACATATTTGCATTGAAAGCGCCACAGAGACTTGAATCGGAAGCCACAGCAATCAATGCGACTCGCTCCACCTTGCGGACCGCAGTGTATTCACCACCTAATGTAACGTCACTGCCGAAGAATGTCTCAAGCATACTGTTCAGTTTGGTCTCATAGGGGCGCATGCTCTCTATTGCCGCCTGTGCACGACGCAACTTCGCCGAAGAGACAAGCTTCATGGCCGAAGTGATCTTCTGCGTACTCTT
>JAEIGA010010395.1_pt1 | contig 14106 bp, 11 predicted proteins | sample 9270691 | NCBI WGS metagenome assembly JAEIGA01 (sample SAMN17057246, study PRJNA624740) | gut metagenome | biome: biome; isolation source: fecal sample | host: Bos grunniens | place: China: Xizang | collected 2019 | reverse complement strand
ATCGCTACGCGCCGCCGCAGGCGCATAGTCGCTTTCTTCGCTTCGCAGGCTTGCTTGAAATCTCCTTGCTTTGTGCGGTATCACTTCGCAAAAACGATACTCAATCGTTTTTGCTCGTTCACCCAACGAGCTACCAAGCTGCTCTACCCCGCGATATTTAATTTCGGCTTAGGGATTCTCCCCCCATTTCATAACCCTCCGGGTTATCGCTACGCGCCGCCGCAGGCGCATAGTCGCTTTCTTCGCTTCGCAGGCTTGCTTGAAATCTCCTTGCTTTGTGCGGTATCACTTCGCAAAAACGATACTCAATCGTTTTTGCTCGTTCACCCGACGAGCTATCAAGCTGCTCTACCCCGCGATATTTAATTTCGGCTTTGGAATCTCTCTACTCGCCTTGTGCGCCATTCAGCGCCCCATGTGCCACCATTGGTGCCGGTGACCGGTCTCGAACCGGTACGATACTCTCGTATCACGGGATTTTAAGTCCCGGGCGTCTGCCAATTCCGCCACACCGGCATACTTTGACGACTGCTCGAGTTATCCCTGATTGGCTCGCAAAAATTATTATAACACAAATCATCTGCTTTGTCAACACATTTTTAAAAAAATATTTGAGCTTTTCTTCCCTTTTATTCGACAAGCGCCTATAAAAAATGCAAAATTTGCTTGACATCTCAAATACAGAGCAAAAAAACAAGGACAAGAACCCACGATAATTTCCAAAACTTTTCTCCCCGTTATTGCATTTTTTTAAAAGATATGGTATACTGAAAATTAGAATAAATAATAATATTTTTATTCCCGAAGACCGAAAATACCCTTTTTAATGGAGACCGGCGTGAAAGTGGATTCCTTCTTATAGGTAAATCTACCGCTAGGATGAAGGTGGGCTCCACTACTCGCCTGTGGCGTAATTCACGCACGAATTTTGCCTCTCGGCAAAATTCATCAACAATATTTTTGCCGCCGCAAGCGGCGGAATGGAGACTATTATGAAGCTTAATTACAAACGCACTATCCTTGTCGGAATGGCGTTCTTTCTCATCACTGCCTTCTGGCAGGCGTACGATGCGATAATTCCGCTCATTCTGACCAATCACTTCGGACTTCCTCAGACCGCATCGGGTGCGATAATGTCCATCGACAACGTGCTTGCGGTATTTATGCTTCCTCTGTTCGGAGCACTATCCGACAAAGTAAACACCAAATTCGGAAAGCGCACTCCATTTATATTTTTTGGCACTATTGCGGCTGTGATTGCGTTCGTCGCGCTTACCTTTATCGACAACTATCAGCTTGCCGAGGTGGTAGCGGCAGGTATCCCCGAAATACAGCAGGGCACTATGACAGACGAGGCATACTCCGAGCTTGTGCGAAAGCTGGCGGTGGAGATAACTATTGAAAATCCCCTTCCCCTTATTGGATTTATAGCTACACTTCTTGTGGCTCTCATAGCTATGGCAACATTCCGCTCACCCGCGGTGGCACTTATGCCTGACGTTACAGTCAAGCCCCTACGCTCAAAGGGTAACGCTATCATTAACCTTACGGGAACGGCGGGCGGAATCCTCGTGCTTGTGCTTGGAATGATATTCGCGACATCGAAAAACCGCTATATGCAGTACACGGGCTACGTCATCGCCGTAGTTGCTATAATGCTTGTCGGCTTTATCATTTTCCTCCTCACAGTCAAGGAAAAGAAGTGGGCAGAGGAGATGGAGGCTGAATCTCAAAGACTCGGCATTGACGTGCTTCCCGACTCCGACGGAGGCAGCACGGACAAGCGCAAGCTCTCAAAGCCCGAGCTTCGCTCACTCTTGCTCATTCTCGCGTCGGTCGCGCTTTGGTATATCGGCTACAACTCCATAACCAGCAAATATTCGGTCTACGCCACCAACGTGCTGGGCTTTGACTTCAACCTTACGCTCATCATAGCGCAGGCGGCGGCGATAGTCTCCTACATTCCCGTGGGTATCATATCCTCGAAATTCGGAAGAAGAAAAACTATACTCGCAGGCGTTCTCATGCTCGCGGCGGCGTTCTTTGTGGGTAATTTCGTTACCTCGTCGACTCCCGAGATAGTTATGTATCCCGTATTTATTCTTGCGGGAATAGGCTGGGCTACCATTAACGTAAACTCCTTCCCGATGGTCGTTGAGCTTGCCCGCGGGGGCGACGTTGGAAAATACACGGGATATTATTACACCGCGTCAATGGCGGCGCAGATAGTGGCTCCCATACTCTCGGGACTGCTTTATGACCTTATTGATATGCGCTACGTGTTCTTCGCGTTCGGTACGGTATTCGTAATGTTCTCGTTCGTGACCATGCTCTTTGTCAAGCACGGAGACTCCAAGCCCGAAGAAAACAAGAGCCTTATTGAGAGCCTCGACGTAGACGACTGATATGATTGAATTTGTTATTGCAGCCTGCGCAGTCATATCACTGCTTGTGATATTGGCGCTCATATATCTTTTGGTGCTGGTGCGTCCGCGCGCAAAAACACCGACCGACACCTCTCTGCTCTGCTCATACGCCCACCGCGGACTTCACGGCAACGGCGTCCCCGAAAACTCACTTAAGGCATTCAGACTTGCGGCAGAAGCGGGATTTGGCATAGAACTTGACGTCCAGCTCTCGCGCGACGGCGAGGTAATGGTCTTTCACGACTACACCCTTGTCCGTATGACAGGAGTGGATAAAAAGCTCTGCGAACTTGACGCCGACGAGCTTTGCAAATTGCGTCTTGGCGATACGGAGCAGACGGTACCCGACTTCCGCGAGGTGCTCTCGCTTATCGACGGCAGGGTGCCCGTGCTGGTCGAGCTCAAGGGCGAGAGCCTTGATTCATCGCTCTGCCCAAAGGTCGCAGAGATACTTAGAGAATACACGGGCAGCTATTGTATTGAGTCCTTCAATCCTATGCTTATAAAGGATATCAAAAAGCACCTGCCCGACGCTTATTGCGGACTGCTCTACACCAACGTGTGCCGAGACAAGAAAAAGAGCTCCGCGCTCAATATAGCGCTCACCTGTATGGCGCTGAATTTTTTGTGCAAGCCAAATTTCATAGCCTACAACGAGCTTGACAGACACTCCCTGCCCGTGCGCCTGACCACAAGGCTATACCGCGCGCCGAGATTCGTCTGGACAACGAGAGGACAGGAGAGCATAGACACCGCGCTCTCGCTCGGAGAGCACCCGATATTTGAGAGGCAGTAAAAGCTTAAAAGGGACGAGGATATACCTCGCCCTTTTTTGCGTTCGAGCCGTACCTGATAATAGCCTATATTTTCTTGAATTGTTTGAAAATCGCTCTTGATTTATACCTCAATATAGTGTATAATGTACTATGAAGAGATGTTTTTGAGGTGAAAAATGATAAATATTGACGAATTCATGAAAAAAAGTGAATTTCTGGTGTGCGTGGACAGCGACGGCTGTGCTATGGATACTATGAACATCAAGCACTTTCACTGCTTCGGTCCGTGCATGGTGGACGAGTGGGAGCTTGAGCCGTGGCGAAATGAGATACTCGCGCGTTGGAACGATATCAACCTATTCACTATGACGCGCGGCGTCAATCGCTTCAAGGGACTTGCTATGATACTTGGCGAGATATCCGAGAAATACCGCGCTATCGAGGGCGTGGACAAGCTCATCGAGTGGGCGGAAAGCTCACGTGAGCTTTCAAACTCCTCGCTCGAGGCGGCTATATCCCGAAACCCCGACGCAGTTACGCTTAAAAAAGCGCTTTCGTGGAGCATTGCGGTCAACGCCGCGATAAAAAAGCTCCCCGAGTCCGAGATAAAGCCCTTCCCGTTGGCTCGTGAGGGCTTGGAGCTTGCTCACGGCAAGGCGGACGTCGCCATAGTGTCAAGCGCCAATCTCGACGCAGTGCTGGAGGAATGGGAAAAGCACTCGCTTCTGCCTCACACCGACATAGTAATGGCGCAGAACGCGGGAAGCAAGGCGGCGTGTATCTCGGCTCTGCTTAAAAAGGGATACGACAGAGCCAACGTGCTCATGTGCGGAGACGCTCCCGGTGACCTTGCCGCCGCCGAAAAGAACGGCGTGCTCTTCTTCCCTATCCTCGTGGGCAAGGAAAGAGAGAGCTGGCAGGAGCTTATGGACAGTGCGCTCGACGCGCTTGTCAGCCACAGCTATGCGGGCGAATATCAAGAAAGAAAAAAAGCCGAGTTTTACAAAAACCTCGGTCAATAATATAAAAAAACAAATTGAATGGAGAATATAAAAAATGGTTGAACTTAAGAAAAAACCCTATTGTCTGTCCGACGAGGACATAGCTTGGGTGGAAAGCACTATCAAGGGTATGACCGACGAGGAGAAGGTAGGTCAGCTCTTTTTCCAGCTCACTGCCGGAATAGACGAGGCATATCTTCGCGAGCTTATGGAAAAATATCATCTTGGCGGCTGTCGGTATAACAATATGCCCGGTCAGGTAGTCAAGATGCAGAACTCCACGCTCCAGAAGTACGCCAAGGTGCCCGTATTTATCGCCTGCAATACAGAGACGGGTGGAAATGGCGCTTGCTCTGACGGTACGTACATCGCGAGCGGCATCAAGATAGCCGCTACGGATAATGCCGAGTACGCCAAGGCGCTTGGTAAATACTCCAACGAGGAGGCGGCGTCTATCGGCTGCAATATGGCTTTTGCTCCCATATGCGATATACACTACAACTGGGAGAACACTGAGATAGTTACCCGTGCGTTCGGTAACGACGCCCGTCGCATAGCTAAGATGAGTCTGGCTTATATGCAGGGCGCTCACGAGACAGGCGTGGCTTGCGCGGCAAAGCACTTCCCCGGCAACGGTCAGGATTTCCGTGACGCTCATCTCTCCAACAATCTCAACAGCTTTGGTGAGAAGGAATGGCTAGAGACGTATGGTTACGTCTATAAAACACTTATAGATGAAGGACTTGACGCTATAATGGGCGGTCATATAATGATGCGCGAGTATATGCGCGAGATAAAGCCCGACATCAAGGACGACGAGCTTCTCCCCGCTACTCTTTGCCCCGAAATAATGACAGGACTTCTGCGCGACAAGCTCGGCTTTAACGGAATGGTAGTGACAGACGCGTCTCATATGGTAGGAATGACCAACCGTATGACCAGACGCGAGATGCTCCCGGCGGCTATCAACGCGGGCTGCGATATGTTCCTGTTCTTCAACGATCCCGACGAGGACTTCGCCACTATGCTTGAGGCATACAAGAGCGGTGTCATCAGCGAGGAGAGAATGACCGAGGCACTCACGCGCATCCTCGGACTCAAGGCTCATATGGGACTTAACAAGTGCGTCAATATTGATATGACGGCTCCCGTCGTGCTCGGCAAGGAGGAGGCAAAGGCGGCAGAGGCGGCTATAAGCCGTGACGCTATCACGCTCGTCAAATACAAGGACGAGGGCGTGCTCCCCATAACTCCCGAAAAATATAAGAGAATAATGATAGTTCACATCAAGGGTGCGGCAGGCCCTATGGATGACCTCATCAAAGCCGTAATGGGTGGCGCGGGCGCGAAAAAGACTCCCGCGGAGGACCTTCGCGATAGACTCATCGAGAAGGGCTTTGACGCGTTCATATATGAAGGCCCTATCGAGAAGATGAAAAAGCAGATAGCCGCAGGAGAAAAGCCCAGCATCAACCTCTACTTTGCGGGCAAGAACGCCATATCCGACTTTGTTGCGGGACAGGACCTTGTCATCACGCTCTGCGACGTAGCAAACGGCAGACCCTCCTTTGGCTTCTCCAAGGGCGGCGGAGAGATACCGTGGTACGTCTTTGAGCTTCCCGTCGTGGCTATCAGCGTCAACGCCCCCACGATGCTCGCCGACATTCCTCAGGTGCGCACCTACATCAACGCGTATGACTCCAAGCCCTCCACTATGGACGCGCTTGTCGAGAACCTTTTGAGCGGTCCCGAGGCATTCCGCGGCAAAGACCCCATTGACAGTTTCTGCGGTCTTTGGGACGCAAGAATCTAATAATAACAAAAGACGGATACCTAAACGGTGTCCGTCTTTTTTCACTTTATTCTTGGGGCTCTGCCTTCTTGTTCTTCTTGGCTTTTGCGCTCTTTGCCGCGTCGGCGACGAGCTTTGAGAGCGCGATTATTGCGATAACGTTAGGTATGACCATAAGGTAATTGAACATATCGGTAAGCTCCCAGACAAGATCGTTTGAGAGGCAAGAGCCGAGGAAAATAAACGCGATAGAAACTATCGAATAAACTATCGACGCCTTTTTTCCGAAAAGATAGGTAAAGTTTATCTTTCCAAAGAGGTTCCAACCGATTATAGTCGAGAACGCAAAGAAGAAAAGGCATATCGCAACGACTATTCCTCCGACCTGCTCGCCAAACACGCTTCCAAAGGCTATCTGTGCCATATTGCTCTTGCTAACTCCCTCTGCCGAGCCGCCCGACAGTATTCCACCTCCCGCGTAAAGCGTTGAGATGACGGTAAGCGCGGTGAGTGTGAGTACCACAAACGTATCTATAAACACGCCTATCATTGCGGCAACGCCCTGGTCGTGAGGCTTCTCGACCTTAGCAAGCGCGTGAGCGTGAGGAGTCGAGCCCATACCCGCCTCGTTGGAAAAGAGTCCGCGCTTAGCGCCCTGGCTTATCGCCGCCTTAAGCGCCGCTCCCAAGCCTCCGCCTATTATCGCTTGAGGCTGAAATGCGTATTTGAATATCATTCCTAAGGTCTCGGGGATATACTGTATTCTCACTACTATGATAGCAAGGCACGCCACGATATAGAAGAAAGCCATAAAAGGAACAAGCTTCTCCGTGACTGAGGCTATGCGGTTGACTCCGCCGACAAAAATTATCGAGGAGAGAACGGCGACCACGATACCAATTATCCAAGGCTGTATTCCCGTTGCATTGAAGGTTGCCTCACCTATCGAGTTAGACTGCACCATAGCGCCCATAAATCCAAGTGCGAGGGTAGCGGCGATCGCAAAGAATCCCGCCAATATTTTTCCGAATCTGCCCTTGAACGCCTCTTTTATGTAGTACACGGGACCGCCGCTGGCGTTTCCGTCCTCGTCAACGGCTCGTGTCTTTTGTGCCAACACCGCCTCCGCATAGATCGTAGCCATTCCGAGAAAAGCTATTATCCACATCCAGAATATAGCACCGGGGCCGCCTATGAGTATAGCGCCGCACGCGCCTACGATATTACCCGTTCCGACCTGCGCCGCGATAGCGGTAGCCAATGCCTGAAACGAGCTGAGTCCGTTCTTCTGCTTACCTCCGCGCAGAGAAAACTGCCCGAAGACCTTTTTCATTCCCTCACCGAAGCAACGTATCTGCACAAACCGTGTTCTTACAGTGAAAAATATACCCGTTGCGATAAGCAATACCACAAGGATATAGTCGGCGGTGTACGAGTTGATAGTCTGGACTATCTTTAAGAGTGTGTCCATAGGTTCTCCTTTTTAATGACGCTGAAAACAAAAAAGCTGCCGAATGCGACAACTCCGAAAAACAGAAAAAAGACATTACAAAATTATCCTCTATCCTTTTGCCTGAGAGATTCAGCTTTCGCCTTGCACCTTCGGCACCCGCTCTTGTCGGGATTCTCCAGAGTTTTCTCCGCTATCGGTTTTATCCAACAGTATCATCGAATATTATTGATTTCTATCATTGTAGCACACAAGATACGGATAGTCAATAGGTTTTTTCAAAAAAATAAATTTTTTCTCGCCCGCAAATTCTTAAATTTTCTTAAAAAAGTCTTTGATTTGTTGTTATTATAAGTAAAATATTGTATAATGTTGGAGTATTTGAAAAAACTTACCTTGGAGGATATATGAACACTCTTTTGGAGCTTATAAAAAACTTTTTTACGCATAAGGATTTTCTGCCACCCGCAAACGAGCTTGCGGGCACGATATTCACTCCCCTGCATCTTGTATTTGCCGCAATACTTCTGGCGGTCATAATAGTTGTCGGCATAAAGCTGTCAAAGCAGAGCGAGAAGACTATCCGCATATGCTTTACGGTCATCTGGATAACGCTTGTCTGTCTTGAAGCGACAAAGATAATCTGGGAATCCCTCTCTGGCTCGGAGATAGGCTTTGAGGCGGGCGGAATACTGCCCCTCTATCCCTGCTCCATATTTATGTACGCTATGCCCTTCGCCATATTCGGTCACGGCAAGGTGAGATATATGGGGTGCGGATACGTCTGCTCTCTGGGACTTCTGGGCGGAGCTATCAATTTCTTCTACCCCGCAAACGTACTCAACAACTATTCCTGCATATCCTTTGCGGGCTTCCACACCTTTCTTTACCACGGAGCCATCGTGTTCTGCGCTCTGGTGATGCTCGCGTCGGGATATCACTCCTACAAGAAAGCCGAAACGCCCTTTGACCTGCTCCTGCCCGCAATTCCCGCTTTGTGCGTATCGATAGTGGCAAACGCGGTCAATTTCTCCCCAATAGGCTCGGATTATATGTTCTTTAAGCTCAATTCCTTCTTTTTCGCGCCCATCGGCGCCGCGACACCCGATATAGTCTCGGTAATTCTGGTATATCTTATATACCTGCTCATACACGCTCTCCCCTACCTGCCCTGCTATTTCAAGAACAGAAAGAATAATAAAAGGGGCTGGCTCATTTAGATGCAGAAGGCGTGGTTTGGTTCTCGTAGGCGTACATGGGTACGCCAGAGAGCCAAAACGCGGCTAAAAAGCCACATATAATGGGGAAATCCGCCGAAAAAATCGGCGGATTTCGACATTTGAAAGACAAAAACTATATTTTTAAGTTGTTTTTTTGTCCTTGCCTGTAAAAGTGGCTTTTGTTCTGCGCTAAATAAAGTAGCCCCTTTCACTTTAAATATTTAAAGCAGCTCGCAAATAAGCTTCTCTCTTGATTTGGGGGAAAGATATGCGGGGGGAACGTCAAGAACGGTCTTGCAGCCTCTCTGTCCCTCGCCGTACATTCTTGCCGCCGCGCGAGCGTAAGCAACTATCACGGACGCGGTAAACTCGGGGTTTGAGTCAAGCCTCAGGCTGTACTCTATAACGTGACTGTTCTCGCGCTCAAAGCCCGTTTTGCCGCTTCTGATGACGAATCCTCCGTGAGGTATTCCGCCGTGGTCGCGCATAAGCTCCTCTGCGCTGATGAAATGCACCGTGGTGTCGTAGTCTGCAAAATAGTTGGGCATCTCCTTTATCTCGCGCTCGATGCGAGACTTATCCGCACCCTCTGCCGCCACAACGAAGCACTCTCTCTTATGCTTTTGCCTTGTCGAGAGCTCGGGCGCCTCGCCGCATCTCACGGCGTCAAGCGCATCCTTTACGGGAATGGTGTACTGCTTTGCGTCAAGTACGCCGTCTATACGTCGCACCGCGTCGGAGTGTCCCTGGCTTACTCCGCGTCCCCAGAAGGTGTAATCCTTGCCGTCGGGCAGAATAGCTCCCGCGTAAAGACGGTTGAGCGAGAACATACCTGGGTCCCAACCGCATGAGATGATAGCCAGATGTCCGCCCTCTCTCGCCGCCGCGTCCACCGCCGCGAGATGCTCGGGTATACGCGCGTGAGTGTCAAAGCTGTCTATAACGCAAAAGTTCTTTGCAAGCGCGGGGGTCTGCACGGGAAGGTCAGTAGCGCTTCCTCCGCAGAGTATCATAACGTCTATCTTATCCTTGAAGCTATCAACGTCTGCCGCGCGGCACACGGGAACACCTGCGGTCCTTATCTTGAGCGTATCGGGGTCTCTGCGAGTAAACACGGCGCAAAGCTCCATGTCCTCATTCTGCGCGAGAGCCGACTCTATTCCACGGCCAAGATTGCCGTAGCCGAAAATACCTACCTTTATGCTCATATTGATCTCCGTTCCGCCGCCCGCGGCGGCACAAATATTGTTGATGAATTTTGCCCTCGGCAAAATTCGCGCGTGAAAAAGATCACCTCACTGTTAGGTGAAAGTAACTTTCACGCTGATCTCCCTATCGGGTGTGGTTATTCTACGGAAAAGATTATAGCACATTTTGCACCTTATTTCAAGAGCCGCACAAAATTTTTCGCCCCCGCACACGCTTTTTTTGATAAAAAAAAGGGTGGGCGAGTTCTTGCGAGGCAAAATAAATTGACAAACAGATAAAAATATGTTATACTTAATGTGTATTTTGTCACAAAAACAAAAATCCTCAAAAAGCTTGCAGAACGGAGTAGATATGTCATTTATTTCATTTAAAAACAAAAAAAATAAGCTTGCAGACAAGAAGCTACCTCCGCACAGTGCTTGGGGACATTACACCAAAAAGCAAGGAACCCGCATAGGTCGCAGTGCCAATGCGGACGTAGACAGCGCGGAAGCACCGCTCGTGACCGTCTCGGACGTATCCCTCTCCTACGAGGGCAGAAACGTAATCGAGGGACTTTCCTTTGACGTCTGCCGCGGCGACTATCTCTGCGTCATAGGCGAGAACGGCTCGGGAAAATCCACTCTTATGAGTGCTATTCTCGGACTTAAAAAGGTGAGCGGCGGCAAGATAAGCATGAACGGACTCTCGCGCGGAGAGATAGGCGTTCTTCCACAACAAAGTCAGGTGCAGAAGGATTTTCCCGCGCTTGTCGAGGAGGTAGTCATCACGGGCTGCCTCGGACGTAGCACCAAGGGTCCCTTTATGACAAAAGACGCGCGCAAAATTGCCTTTGCGAGTATGGAAAAGCTTGGAATAACCTCTATTGCCAAAAGACCTTACCGAGAGCTCTCGGGCGGTCAGCAGCAGAGAGTAATGATAGCCCGTGCCCTCTGCGCCGCGGAAAAAATGCTTGTTCTCGATGAGCCCGTCACGGGCCTCGACCCTAAATCCACCGCCGATATATATTCCCTGATATCCCACCTCAACAGAGCGGAAAAAATGACTATCGTTATGGTAACGCACGACGTCGCCTCGGCTCTGCGATACTCTACACACATACTTCGCATAAATAAGGACTCCGTATTCTTCGGCTCGACCGAGGAATATAAAACCCTGCCCGAAGCGTCGGCTTATCTTGACCGAGAGAAAGATGACTCCGATGCTGATATCCCATACGGCGAGGGCGGATTCAGATATAAGGGGGGGATCACGTGAGCGCACTTGCCCTTACTCTCTCGGAAAGGGCGGCAAAGCTTGTCCTGTATCTGCGCTATCCCTTTGTGCAGAACGCGCTAATCGTCTCGGCACTCGTGGCGCTCTCGGCGGCTCTGCTCGGAGTTTTCCTCACGTTGAAGCGCTTTTCCGCCATAGGCGACGGACTTTCACACGTGGCGTTCGGCGCGGCGGCGATAGCGGCGGTATTTGATATATTCGACCTGAGCTTTACCCTGCCCGTCACTATAATAGCCGCGGTCATCATACTCAATGCGGGCTCGGGACGGCGTACTATGGGTGATGCCGCGATAGCTATGCTCTCCACAGGTGCGCTTGCCGTAGGATATACGGTTCTCAACCTCTTTGGCGGCTCGGCGAATCTCGGTGGAGACGTCTGCTCAGCGCTTTTCGGCTCGGCGGCAATGCTCACGCTCACAAAAAGCGACGTCATGCTCGCGCTCGGAGTGACGGCGGCGCTTGTCATACTGATAATCATATTTTACTATAAGCTTTTGTCGGTCACCTTCGACGAGAGCTTCTCAAAGGCAACGGGCACTCGCACGGGCGCGTATAACCTCGCGATAGCCATAGTCTGCGCCACTGTCATAGTAATGGGAATGAAGCTGGCGGGAGCCCTGCTCATCTCGGCGCTCATCGTGTTCCCCGCGCTTTCGGCTATGCGACTGTTCAAGGGATTTGCCTCGGTGCTGGTCACGTCGGGCATAATAGCAGTCGTGGGAGCCACGCTTGGAGTGCTCGTATCCATACTGCTCGAAACACCCGTCGGAGCCACCATAGCGGCAGTCGACGTGGTAGCTTACGGATTGTGTTGTCTTGTCAGAAAATAATTGAATTTTAAGAACATTTAATAATTAAAATCACCCGCTTGTGTAGTGAACCCCATTTAGTTCACCTTACATGCGGGTGTTTTTGATTTATCCAAGCAAAACGTCAGTCACGAGCATCACACAAAAGCCTACGAGCAAGGCGTAGGTCGCACCGCGCTCGTGTCCGTGAGCGTGCGTTTCGGGTATCATCTCGTCGCTGATAACGTATAGCATCGTACCTCCCGCAAAGGCAAGCGCGAACGGCAGTATAGCCGAGGCTACGTTGACCGCGAGATATCCGAGCAGAGTGCCCACGACCTCGACAAGTCCCGTTGCCATAGCCAGAAGAAAGGTCCTGCGCGGCTTAACTCCCGCCGCGAGCATAGGCCCGATTATGACCATTCCCTCGGGTATATTCTGCAGAGCTATACCGCCCGCGATAATGAGTGCCTGCGAGGTGTCTCCCGAGCCAAAGCCCACGCCCGCCGCGATACCCTCGGGCAGATTGTGTATGGCGATAGCCGTTACGAACAAAAGCACTCGGCTGAGGTTTGCGTTGTTGTGCGCCTCAATATCGGGTCCCATAAGCTTGTGCAAGTGAGGCACGAGCTTGTCTATGAGATTGAGACAGAGAGCTCCCGCAAAAATTCCCGCGACAGTTATGATAAACCCGAAATTCCCACCGTACTCAAGCGACGGAATAATAAGTCCGAGCACCGCCGCGGCAAGCATAACGCCTGCGGCAAATGACAAAACTATGTCAGAAAACGTATGAGATATTTTTTTGAATATAAATCCTATGACCGCTCCTATGACGGTCGCGCCGCCAACTCCTAGCGCAGTCAGTAAAACCAGCTCCATAAGCTCTCCTTTCATGGCAATTACCATCACTGTAATTATTTTATCACGACATTCAAAAAATTTCAATAGCCTATGCAGAAAAAAGTAACGGGAGGCTCACACGCCACCCGTCACTTACGCTTATTTGCTGTTGATACAAGAATAAACTACCTCCTGTCCGTCAGGAGCGTTGTCGTCGGCTGCAGGGACGTCCTCCTCACGACCGAGCGACTTGCGAGAATACTTTTTTATTATAGCGCGTATTGCGTAATATGCCATATATACGACAAAGCACGTGCCAAACACACAGAACACCACCACAGGCGGCATTATCTCGTCCGTAAGGAACGGGAAGATACTCTCATTTATAAAAAACCAGTTCTCGTTGTCATATATCGCGTTGCCAAACGCCGCCCACGCCATTATAACGAATATAGCGCATAGCTCTTTCCATATTTTGCGGATATCCAGCTCCACAACTCCGAGCGCAAGATTCAGAAATCCCCAGCAGAAAAGAACGCCGTGATACATAAAGGTCTGGAATATTACGTAGCTGAATGGCGGCTGCCCTCCGAGCGCAGAGCCGGGATAGCACATCCACATAAGAGATGACGCTATGGCAAATGACACCACTACAGTCTTTATGCGCTTAAATTTCTCATTGAACTGTGCGAATGGCACGAACACACCCGTCAGAGTACATATATGAAAAGGAAGCTTGTCATAGCTGATACCGTTGTAGCTGTCTGATAGCGGCATAATAAAGAAATCCGCTATATAAAACCCTATGACAACATACGCCATAGCTCTCAACAGCTTTTGCTTTGAGCTATCACTCTTACTTTTGAATAAAAGCGCCAAAAGAACGCTTCCTCCGAAAATTACAAAAAGATATAAAAAGTGCCAGACGTCAAACAGACCGATAGCAAGCTCGGAATTGTTCTCACTGAACAAATAAGTAACAAAATCTTTCATTTAGTCCTTGTCTCCGTAAAGTTGATATATAAATGATATCACTTTTCCCCGCCCTTGTCAAAGACTTGAGTGCATAATTAAGAAAATTTAAGAAAGAGACAGAAAAATTCTCAAATTAAACTCATCTGCGCCGCAAGAGAGGGATTCGAACCTTTACCTGACCGCAGGTCAGGTGATCGAGTCCGAGCGACTCTCTCTCTCCGCCAACGCAAAAAGCACACCTTTTAACTCATCTGCGCCGCAAGAACGGGATTCGAACCTTTACCTGACCGCAGGTCAGGTGATCGAGTCCGAGCGACTCTCTCTCTCCGCCAACGCAAAAAGCACACCTTT
>JAEIGA010010394.1_pt1 | contig 14106 bp, 26 predicted proteins | sample 9270691 | NCBI WGS metagenome assembly JAEIGA01 (sample SAMN17057246, study PRJNA624740) | gut metagenome | biome: biome; isolation source: fecal sample | host: Bos grunniens | place: China: Xizang | collected 2019 | reverse complement strand
TTACTTCGATTTCGTCATTAGGAACACAGTCTTTGTTAAGGGCTGATAAGTGAAAAGGAATAAGCACTTTTACCAGTTTCATAGGCTACCCCCTACGCTGTTGCTGTTAATGGTACTTTTACAACCTGAATACGTGCTTCGTCGATAACTTTTGCACCGAATGTATCAAGACCACGAATGATGTCTTTGAAACGTTTTTCAGCACGTAATGCTTCAACTTCGTGAATCTGTCCAGCAAATGCAACTGCTTTCTTACCACGTACGTCACAGTATACGTGTGAGCCGTCTTTTGCCATGTTGTTTGACATACATACTTCAAAGCCGTCATACATACCAACGATACCACGTTTGATGTATTCAGGGTTGTTTGTAGATAATGTGATTAAGCAATTCTTAAATACGTTGTAAACTGCTGGCGAAATTTCGATAACGCCTTCTTCGTCAAAGTTACGTCCACGTAATTCAACGATTGCTTTGTCGATAGCATCTTTTACAGCTTCTTCTGTAAGGTTTGTAGCTGTTGTTGAGTTTGTAGCACCTTTGATAAGTGTTGCAACATATGAGTCACGTGCTACAGCAAGACCGTGTACAGCCTTTGCCTGATATTTTTCTGGTAAGCCTGGAACAGACTGTGCTTTGTTTACGTCATCAACGTAGAAAGCAAAGTATTTTGCCTGATCGATTGTAAGCATCTGTCCTTTATCTGACATTTCTTCAATGTCGATGTCTTTTGAGTTGTCGTAGTCGCCAATAGTAGGTTCGCCTACGCCTAAGATTTTTACAGACTGTGCGTATTTACAATCTCCTTCATATTCTCTTGTACAGTTGTGTACGAGTTTTACTTTTAATTCTAAGTCGTCCTGAATGTTTTTAGACCAAATTGACTGAATAAAATTTGTTACTGCCATGTTATTTCTCCTTTTCTATGGGAGTACTACCACTTCAGCATAGACTTCTTAACTGCTTCATATAAAGCTGGGTTGCTGTCAAAGTCTTTTGTCGTGAAAGCCATCGCTTCATCACGTGTATAGAAGTCTTTAACGCCTGTATCTTTTGAGATGTTGTTAGTCATACTTCCCATTGTTCTAATTTCTTTTTTTGGTTGCATTTTGTTGTAGATCTCATAAATCTTTGTTACTGGTGTATTGGAATTGAACTGACTAGCAAACTCTTTGAACTCTGTGCTTGTGTATACATCTTCTGTTACGCCAATCTTAGAAAGTGCTCTGCTTTCTTCTGCTGTCTTTCTATACTCTGCTAGTTCCTTAAATACCGCTTTCTCTCTGTCACTCATATTGTGTAAGCCGATGTCAGCAAGACGGTCTACTTCTTCGATAACATCATCTAGACCAGCCTTGATAATGTCAGTCGCTTCTGCTTTAGCTAATACCTCAATATCCCTAGCCGAATATGTTGGCTCTGTAGGAATCTGTACACCTTTGCTCTTGTAGAACTCTGTGAGTGTGTCTGTTACTTCCTCTACACTATCTTTGCCAGTACCAGCCTTTAATACGTTTTCTAACTGTCCGTACTTCTTGTCGTACTCTTTACGAATCTTAGCTGTGTTTCTAGCAATTCTTCTGCCTACAATCTCGTCTAACTGTTCCTGAGTGTAGGTCTTTGGTTCAGGTGCAGTAATCTGCTCTACCTGAGTTTCTTCTGTAGTCTGCTCTACGTTTTCAGCAATCTCTGTTGCAAGGATATTTGTGTTATCCATCTTTTTCTCCTTCCTATTTTTAGGTGTTTGTTTCACTCTCCATATGCTTTTAATGTCTTCAATGTTTGGACAATAAAAAAGCGACTACCCTTTTGGATAATCGCTTAATTGTTTAATTGTCGTCAGGGTTGTCGTCTACTACTTCCCCTTCTTCTGTTTCTTCTGGCATACCGCCCATAGCTTCTGCCATCTGGCTTGCCTGTGCTTCTGGGTCTTCCATCAAGAACTGCTGTGCCTTCTGTTGCATCATCTGTGCCTGTGCCTGAATCTGTGCAATCTTTTCTTGTTCTGCTCGGATATACTCTACAGCTTCTTGAATCTTTGTCTTAGGTGCTACCGAATCATCGTCAAGCAATTTAGCATAGATTTCTAACTCGCCTACTCGCTGTGCTGTAAGTAAGCCCTGTAAAAGCATATTTTCAATGGTCTGTTCCTGTGCGAATCGGTCATATACGCTCTTTGGTGTTACGTCTACTTTAACTGTAGCCTGTAACTGTTCAAGCGTTACTTGTGGCACGTTTACTACTTGGATTGTTTCCTCTCCTGTCATTGGGTCTGTGACTTCTTCTTCTAAGTCGATGCCATCTTCCGAATATACAATTAAGTATTCTAACCAAATACGAGCAATATCCTCAATGAAGTTCTTGTAGCTTTCTTTCTGCTCAGTCATTGGCGACTGTGAAGCCTGTTGTACAGCCAAAATTGCACGTCCTGAAGCATCTTCAGGATTTACTTGTCCTGTAGCAACTTCTCCAGCCCCAGCAAGTTCTCTTGTTACCTGAATTAAATCATCTTGTAACTGTTTAACGTCTGGCGACATCTGTGCTGGTGTAAGAGTAGTTACAACCTTGTGTACGTCGTCTACTGTCTGTCCGTTAGTCTTAATAATTCCACCGACTGTATTTAATGCACTAGGGTTAGCAATCTTGTTTGTATCTACTACCTTCTGTGGGTATGCCTGATACTTAACTGTTAATACTCGTCTAACCTCTGTTCTGTTTACTTCTATCTGGTTAGGAATCAAATATCTAACTTCGCCTTCGCCCCTTGCACTACCTTCTTTTTCTTCCCAGTTAAAGTGTGCTATTGGGTACAGCTTCAAGCCTGTGTCTGCATCTTCTACAATATCTAGCCAACGTGTAGCAATCGAATAGTGTACTGTACCTTCTTTCTTGTACATCTTGTAAACGATTGTTACCATGTTATCTAATTCAAGTTTAGATGCTTCTCCGCTTTCCTCAAACGTATCATTGTCGCCAATAATAAACGCTGTCTTTTCTTCGCTCAATCCCTCAGCCTTTGCGAACTCGATAGCATTTACTACTGGCATTCTTTTGCGTAGGAGGATATAAGGCTGGTTTTGAATATCGTCGTCGTTCTCGTTGCCGTAGTAAATGTCATTCTTCTTAATGATCTCATTTACTGGCATCATGGTTTCTTTGTCGAAGTTTACATAGATAATACCTTCATCATTGATAGCACTATCCTTTGTAACTCTACGCCCTTTAAAGTCCATTTTGTCTTTTTCCCATACCCTAGAAGCGTATCTGTTGAGCATATCTGTATATCTCTCTGCTTCTTTGGAGAACTCTGCATTGCCAAAGTTCTGTGAAGAATAGACAATAGCATATAAATTGTCGTGAATTACTGATACTTTGTACTTAATTACTGGTTTAATGAAGTTCTTCTGTACTGGCTCTACATCTCCCAGCTTTGCACCGCCCCATTGATTGCCGTTATACATACGATAGTTTTTATCAGTATCTGTATATATGTTTGTCATTCTATGGTAGTTTCTGCCCTTTTCGTACAAAGTCCATATTTGGGTCTGTTCAATTTCTCTAATATCCACCGCTTACACCCCCTATCTTGGAACATCTTCTTGTCCGTTGGCTGTGCCGTCGTATCGCTCAATGTTCTGTAGAATAATGTCTACCTTGTTTTTCTCTTTCTCTGCTTCTTTCTTATCTTGGTACTCATGGATCATTGTCATAGGGCTTTTAATGGTAGGGACTTCTATGTCCTTACCTTCCTTTACTGTCTGTCCTACTTTAGCACCAATAAAAAAGCACAAGACATTCATTAGCCCTGTGCTTAGTATCAATAATACTTCCATATTATTCTCCTTATAAGTCGATTCCTTCAAGTTCTGCTCTTGCTTCTAATATCAATGCATACTGCCCCATTAAACGTAGCTGTTCAAACAGCAAGTCATAAGGGCAACTTGGCACAAAGTCTAATGTTCCAGCTTTGTATTTAACTAACATTGCTCTAAGTTTGTTTCCTCGAATAGTAAGCTGGTCGTACTCTGCCTTAAATCTTTCTTTGTATTCTGTACTGTTCATCATTTCAATAGTGTCTTTAAGTTCCATATTATTCTCCTTATATTACTGTCATTTCCTCGCCCCAGTCGTACTGTGCTTCGTTCTGTTTCTCTAAGTTGAAGTGATACTGTGGCGATACGTTTATAGGTTCTTCCATGAACACTACTTGTTCACGAATGTGATGGGCGATTGCAAGCCCCATCATTTGGTCATCGTGACCGCCTTCTGGTGCCTCAATTCGCCCCTTTTCATTTCTTATAATCGTTAGCAATTCTTCAAGCGTATCTTTATCGTTGATTGTTTCAACGTGCTCTCTTACTATCTCTATCAACCTAGAAATGATTGTAGGGCGTGTTAGAGAAGTAGTCTTGAAGCCGAATCTCTTTTCTGTCTTGCCTGTGTATTCGTCTACTTTTTCTCTTACATATTGGTTTATATAACCTAGTCTTTGTAGTTCCATGAGTGGGAAACTATCAAAGTTCGCTTCTATACCTATTAAGGCTTGCTTGTAATATGTTCCTAAACAGAACATTTGCTTTGTATATTGGTCTGCATCAAATTGCTGTTTCAATGTAGCCACTTGTACGCCTGTTCTTGCATCTAGTACGTGGGCTGTGAAGTAGTCGCTACCTTCCCCAGCCGTATCTCCACCGATACAGTACTTTGTGACTTCTGGTGTGTTTGGTAACTGATAGATATTGATATAACCGTTTCTATCGTTTACCCAACGTATATTAGTTATTCTAAGACCGTCATAGTCGTATAGGAAATAACCTACCTTTAAAGGCTTTGTAATGGCTTCTAAGCGACTTTGTATTGCTCTTGCATCAAATACTGTCTTACCAAGAATACCCCATTGTCCTAAGCAATATACGTTGTATGTATACTCGTCTATTATCTTTAGATCCTCAAGGGCTTTTCTATCGGCATCTGTCAGGAATTTGTTATCCTTGTATGTACTGAAACATACTGTTGCTAATCCTGAGTCAATAAAGTGTCTTTTTATCCAATGCTGAATATTTATAGGGTTAAAGGATAAAACCATCTGTTTGTCCGTTTTACCGCCTCGTAGACGTACTTTTAACTGGTTTATATCTGCTTCTTGGCACTCTGTAGCTTCTTCCACCCATATATCAGTTAATTCGCCATTACTGAACGTGATAGATTTAATCTTTTCTACGTCGTCCAAGCCAGCGAACGCAACTTCATTCCCTGTTAGCGTACATACAATACGCATATCACTTTCGTTAACTTTGAAATACTTCTCTAAGTTCCAATTACTGCGAACTTGCTTTAATAATGGGAATGTACTACGTCTGTTAGTATCTGCTGTCTGTCTAACTACTAATAGATTGCATCTAGTAGGCTGTAGCAACTTATATATATATCGTTGTGCTATGTAGTAAGACTTTCCGCTTGATCCACCGCCATAGAATATTAAATAACGGTCTTTATTATCCAAATAAGGGATATATACATCATTGAATACTTTCTTTGATATTTTGATATTTACGTCCATTTATTCGTCTACCAGTTCTACTACAATGTTTACGTCTGTGTTTACGTTCGCATCTACTTTGGTTACATATTCGCCTTGCATCTTGTTCATAATGTCGATTGCTCTTAGCTTTGTGTTTAAGTCTGCTGGCACTTGGTTATGTTCTCGCTCTGTATCCTTTACAATGCCTGTAAGGTACTCTAAACGCTCTTGTGCGGTCATTATATAGGCTTTATCCACCTTATCTAACAATTCCTTGTATCTCATGGTAATCTCATGGCTATTAAACAACTTAGACGCTTCATTATCTATTACCTTATCCGACATATTCTCAGCATCATAAGAGTTCTTGTATGCCTCTCTCTGTGTCATACCCTTTATTAAGTTACGTACAAACTTCTCTTGCTTTCCTGTAAGCATCTAATCACTTCCTTTATAAACGAAAAGAAGCCAACCGTTAAGGTCAGCTTCATTCGTCATGTAAAAAATTATTCAATAAGGGAAAGTCAATGTAAAACTATGGGTTCTTTAGTTACACTTCCTACGATATATTATAACACCTTTAAAAGAAAAATATTTATCATCTTTTATCATTTTTTATCATATTTTCGGACTATTCCCCTTTCTTTCGTCCAAAATTCTCTGTATCTTCTTAACTCCGATTCTATGTACTTTCGCTACCCAGCTATACGACCTATGTATATCTCTTGAAATTTCGCCTAACGACTTATCATTCTTATATCTTTGATAAAGCACAAGGCTTTCGTATGGCTCTAACTGTTCAATCGTGCTTATGATTTCCTGGATTTTCTTTTCATCTTCTGCAATCTGCTTTTCGATAACCACCCATTCGCAAACGGCATCGGCGGTCTTTGAAGCACTACCGCTACTCTGTACCTTGTCAGGAGAAAGACTGCTTGTGCGTTTCTGTGCCTGTTCTTTTAACCTCTCTACTCGTTCCCTGTCTGCCTTTATCTTTTCGCTTAGGTAGAGAAGTCTGCTTAAATACTCTCTTGCACTCATTCTTAACCCCCTTACATCGTTATTGTTAAATCAAAGTAATCTTTGAAATAGTTCAATGCAAACTCGTCTGTCATTCCGTCTGCGTAGCATCTAGCATTCTTTTTCATCTCTTCCCAGTACGCCTTAAGGTCATCTGCATTCTTGCCCCAATTCGTTACAAGTTCATGCGTGAACAATACCAAGCATACATTTATGCTATCTGTAGCACCTTGCATCGCAATATCTCGTGGGAACTTGTTGCTAAACTTTCTGCCAATCATTCTTATCTTGGCTCTGTCAGGAAATTCTTCTGCAGATCTCTCACAATCAAAATCGAATTCCTCTTTTAATCTTCTTGCCTCTGCAAAAAAGACTTCCTTATCTGCTACGCATACGTTATTATAATCTGTAAGGCTTGCATTGTATTTCTTCATATCGTCCTTTTCGAAGTCAAATGCATCAGCCAATGCCGTATAGTTAAGTAGTTGCATAGAGGCAAAGACTTTTTCGAAACTCTTGTCAGCTACCCATTTAAAATGGTTATACTGCTTTTTAAATACTCTATCTTTCATACCGCTCCCTTCTGCATACTCGCCATGTACATTCCATAACTCATGCCATGCATTCTAGCTTCTCTCTGTAGTTCTGCTAAACTCTTGGCTTTATTAACCACCTTTTTTGGTTCTGCTTCTCTTAAAGCTTTTTGCATCTCTCTTCGGCACTTATCTGTACAGTAAATCTTTTTACTATACCTTGTTTTTAAGAAAGTGCTACCACAACATTCGCAAGCTTTTTCTATTTTCTCATTTACTTTGTTTTTTACTCTTTCTTTGTTTGCCATGTTTGAACACTCTTGCGAACAGTACAACTTCGTACCGATTTTTGGCTCAAAGGTTTTCCCACAATATTTACACTCTCTCATGCTAAAACCTCTCTATGTATTCTTTTTCCGCTTCATCAATGATCTTCATTACATCGTCAACTTCGGACACTTTACCCATAAGCACACTAGCCATTAAGTCCATCTTTCTGTCTACTGCGTATTCATAGGCTTTTTGCTTTTCTTCTCTTTCTTGTTTTAGTTTCTCTCTTATAAAATCAAATGCGGTCATATCTACTCCTTTCCACCATTACGGACTAAGTCAATTGCCTCTTCTGTGTAATTCATAAAAAAGCCTTCTGACATAATACTTAATCTTCCTAATTCTCCAACAACCTCTTCCACATCATAGGCGGTTGGCATATTGTCTATGGTTTCTTCAATAAACTTATCTACTTTTTCTAACAGATATACAAGTTGTTCGTGAATGCTGTTGCACTTTAATATGTCTTCATCAATAACTATTTTTCCTTCTTCTAATTTTTCTTTTAATTCATCTGCATCAATTAGTCGCATTATCTACACCACCTTTTACTATCTCGATTGCGTGTTTATACGCATTATATTCTCCTAGAAAAATATCATCGTCCATATAGTGGGACATATCCTCTTTGCATTCTTCTAGTTCGTCAATAATCCGTTCCATTGGCTTGCGTGTGTTCCATTTAGTTATCAATTCTTTTGTGATTGCTTTTAGCTGTGACTGTGAAATTGGTCCACCTATTGAATAAGTGGTTTCCATTTTCAAACCACAATCATCACATTCAATAAACTGTTTATTTATAAAACCAAATCCAGTGAGTTGAACACCGCCTTTTATTTCACTTGCACAACAAGGACAAGGAAGTATTTTATTATTCTGCATCTTCATTCCCCCAATCTACTTTATTACTCCATAAGCTACCATTTCTTCTTCCCAAGAAATACATACACTTCTTTTGCACTCATCCACATTGCAAGCAAACTTCCCACAGAATGGCGAACCATCTCCCATGTGTTCATAAGGGCACTCATGGTCTAATGCACAATAGCCACATTTGTTATAATATCTACACATACTACTCTCCAATCTGCTCCAAAATTCCATCTAAGGGAATGTGCTTGCCTGTCTTAGTTACATTATTTTGAGCAAACCATCTTCCATTTTTAGAAATTCCACAATAGTACATTCCGTCACTTTCTTCTTGAATAACTGTGACAACGTATGTACAAAAAGTACCGTTTAGTTTAACCACATCCCCCACTTCAATCTTGCTATCCTCATATTCTTTCAGTTTTGCAAGGGCTTCTTGTGGAGTAAAATCTCTTATAACTTCATATAATCCACCACTAACATCAAATATATTTTCAAGTTCATCACATTTCATATCGTAGAGTTTTCTTACCAACTCCCATGCATCATTCATGCCTTTGTTGTACTCAACTTTCTTTAACTCGTCTATCAATTCTAGTCTTTCTTGGATTTCATCATATTTATCCAACGTATCCAATCCATAATCATCAAATACAAGTGTGCTAAAGTCTGAACGATAAAGTGTTCCTCTGTCACTTTTCATAACTTCTTTTATACTTACAATGAATTTATCTCCTACTTTATATTTGCTCATTTCTTCTTCACCTCTTTATTCAAGCACTCGTTCCTGTGTGGCTTTCCTTTGCAATCCCAGAAGTGCACACACCCAATACAATGCTTGTCTTTCTTTACTTCTTTTAGTTCCATGGTGTTACCTATTCTAATAACTCTTTATTATCGAAAATGTTACCTATTATTTCAAATTTTCTATAACAACCACAAACGGAAATAGCATCAAGCCCAACTGCCGAATTTTTCGTATCTTGAAACATAAATCCACAACACGAACTATCCCATTCGATTTGTGACTGAAAATGATAATCCAAACTTTTGCATTCGACAATATCATTCTCCCAAATCTTATTGCCATTATTGTCATCCATTCCTGTGTATTGGCAGATGGTGTCTTTATCAACTTCATGCTCAAATGCTTTATTTTGAAAAATGAAATGTTGTTCTCCATTCGTATCTGTAAAAGCATAGTTTCCATACACCCATTCGCCATTGTCAATTCTCTTTGCTTTAAATAAAATTTCTCTAGCCATAACTATCCTTTCTTTGCTAAATCGTTATTTTGTGGCATTTGGAATGTTGTGCCATCAACAAAAGCTAAGTTTCTAACAGCACAAAAAATATCATCTACCACTTCAACCGCTTTTTCATGTGTGGAATATTCGCCATATTCTGCACCATCAATAAATACAAAAGTATCAATAACATAAATTGTATTGTCATTTCCTAAAACCTTAATTTTTTCTTTATCTTGACTTCTTACAACAAACATCATTACTCTCCTAAATCGTTATTTACTTCTCTCTGCCCAGCAAGATAACCTTCCATATAGGCTTCTTGTTCTCGTTTCACTACCGATGCACCAGTCATAAACGCCATTACTAATGCACCGCTAACTGATCCCATTGCAAATGCAACTAAAATATCCATAATTACTTACCTTTCCTTTCACTCTAGTATTTCTCCTTTAACATCTTTTTAAGTTCGTCTGCTTCTTTCTTTAACGCTGGATCGTCGTCAATCTTTAATCCAAGGTCGGCTCTCAATATCATTCTTTCGTATGCTTCAGCATCATACTTTCTTTGTGGGAAGTCGTTAAACTTATTCTTCTTTGCCTGTATCTGTGGCTTTTCAGCATCTTTCCTAGCCCAATTACGAATAGTTGCATAATGGCTTTTATATGATTTCCCTGTGCTGGCAACATAAGAAGATAATCTCTCGATACGTTCTTCATAGTCTGTATATTCTGCTTTTAGCTTGTCTAGTTCTTCATCAGTTAGAAGTACGTTGTTGTATTCGCCGTATTTATGCTTAGTTTTTTTAGGTTTGGTGTCTGCAATATCATCATCTATACTTTTCTTATCTATACTTACCTTACCTATACTATCCTGTGGTAACCGTTCGGCAACCACGTGGCAACCATCTGGCAACCAAGTGTATGAACCGTTGTCTTTTATGTCTAAATGTGCAAGTTCTTCTTGAAAAGCTGTAGGTGTATATCGGTCTTTTCTAAGTGCGTTCGCCATTCTCCAATGCTTAATAACGATAACGCCATTTTCAAATTGATATATGTATCTCTTTTCTAAAAGGGCTTGCAGATCCTGAACACTTGCGTGTGCTTTAAACATGGATATTGATACCTGATTGCAAAAGCCGTCGTCGTCCGCACTCATTGATAAGTGTAAATATAAGGCTTGTGCCGATGATGATAGCGACATGAAATTATCATCATCAGTTACTTTTTTTGTGAACATTCGTCTTTCCGCCATTGTCTGCACTCTCTTTCTTGTTGTATTCGCTTCTAGTACACGTGTGATAATATTCACATTTGATATTGCACTCTTTGTTTTTATTGGCAAAACCGCACTTCATTACACGTTACCTCTTGCATATTCTTTAAATACTTGCTCGTTTACTTTACGATACCCTTCTACTGTCGTATTTCCGCTTAATTCAGGGTTTTGTGCCTGTACCTTTTGTCGTGTTCGTCTTACGCTTTCAAACGCTGGTACGCCCAATTCTTTGCGTTTTAAAAGCACTTCCGAAAATGGTAGCTTCATAGTTAATGGATTGATATACTTGCAAACTAGAAAATATAATATATCGTCGCTGTTTCTAGCATCTGGATATGCCGTTAATACTTGCTTTACTATGTTAGTAGTTGTTTTCAGTTCCGTTGCTTTCCCCATGTTCTTCTTTCCTTTCATAATCTAATAAGTCATAGAATTTTGTTAATGCCTTTTGTGATACCTTGTTATTCTCTTTTTTAAGGGTTATAACAAGATGCTTGTCGATAATATGTGACAGTTCCCTTGCAAGGTTTTTTCTGCCTTGCTGTAAGCCGTCACGATAGCCTTTAGGGGCTTTGTAATCATCAATCTGTGCTTTTCCTTGCCCTTGACCGCCAGCCGTCTTATTTCGTAGCTGGTAGCCGTTCTGTGCATACAGTTTGATATAATCTTTCTCTTTTTTGTCGAGAAGTGCTTCATCAAAATTCAAATGGTATACTCTCCACCCATGCGGATTATCTTCTGTATATAACCCATGTTTCTTTAGCGATAAGTCGATATGCTGATAACCTACTAAATGTTGTGCAAGGCGTGTTAAAATGTGTTTCGCCTGTCCTATGTAGGCATACTTGATTTGGTTTTCATCTTCCCTTACAAGAAAGTAAATACCGCTTTTATCGTTTAGATCTCCGTTGATTTTTAGCAATCGTTCTTTATTTTTCTTCTCGATTGCGTATCTCTGTTTAAAATTGCCCATTCCATAATCTCCCTTTATTCGCCCCTGTTCTTCTTCTGCCGTATTTTGCAATCTTTGTTTCTGTCTGTGTGTTTATATCCCTCTGCATCTGCTCTACTCGTTCCATTACCGATACATCGTCACAAATGCAGTCAGGATATTTACACTTAAAACAATTTCTATCGCACTTCATAGGCTACCTCTAGTTAAATGGTAATTCTTCCGCATCAATATCAGGGAAATTCATAAATCCGTCAGGGCTTTGCTTTGGTGCATCTTTTGGTGTTTCTGTATTGCCTTTGCTCTCTGCAAACTCAACTTGCTCTACAACTACATCCGTTGTGTATACTTTGTTGCCGTTCTTGTCTGTATATGATCCTGTCTGTATTCTTCCTTCAACAATAAACTTTGTACCCTTTTTGCCGTACTGCTCTAAGAACTCTGCTGTCTTGTTAAAAGCCACACAGTTAATGAAGTCTGCCGACTGTTCCTCTTTATTAAATTTGCGGTCAACGGCTAGCGAGAACTTTGCTACTGCACTTCCGCTCTGTGAGTATCTAACCTCTGCATCTCTGGTTAATCGTCCACTTAAAATAACTTTATTCATCTTGTTTACCTCGTTCTTTCTTTTAATCTCTGTAACTTCGTCCAAATTCACGGATAAAGTCTGCTCTACTTCCATAGTGTTCTTCGTAGTATTCCTGTGCTTTTTGTTTCCATTTCAAATCAAGTCCTTTGTTTGGGTTAGCATGAATACTATCTTTGTTAAATTCGTGTAAGTACCACACGATAGGAATTACAAATCCGTACTTCTCACTTTTGTTTCTGTTGCTCGCCCCAAAGATATGATGTCTGTGACATTGTAGAGAACCAGTTTCAATACAATGTTCCATATCATCTGTGAACACGCTCCATAGCCTTTTAGCCATTTGCTCATCCTCGTTTCTTTCTAACTGCTCAAGTCCTTCTTTAATTCGTATGTCCCAAAATTCCTTTAGCCATTGTGTTGTTGTTTTTCCCATTGATCTAATGCCCTCTGCATATCCTGAGATAGCGGAACTTCCAGCCCCATTTCTTTCATTTCGCTTATTACTCCGTCTAGTAATACTGAAAATTCTTTTGTATCGTATGTACTGCTACCGAAATAACAAAGCATCTGTACGGCTTTCTGTCCGTTTATATCTACTTCTCCGATAACTTCACATTCTCGCCATTGCTTTTTCATTGGCTCGACCATGTGAGGTTTTACACAAACGTAGGTATACTTTCCGTATCGTTTAAGCATTAAAAGGTATACTTCCCATTTATCCGTGCGTAATGATTTTGCAATCGCACCAATGCAATGCCAAAGTAATCTGTTCGCATTGCCTGAACGGTCATCTTTCCACTCTTCAATAGAAGCTCGTGCCTTCGTGCGATTCTTCAATAAGGCAACAAGTTCGTTAATAACCGACATACTCTCGTTTATCGAAATCACAACTTGATATTTTCCAGTTTCGTAGTCCTGATATACATTTTGGATTTCTCCACTAAATTCAGCCATATTACTGCTCCTTTAACTTATCCCAATGTGCGTTAATGTTCGCATACTGTCTTTCTGTTAAATCTGGAATAGATTCAACTTTGTAAAGATTTAGAATTTTGTTTACATCAACATTTTCACTCTCGCATCTTTTGAGAAGCGCCTGTACCTTTACTCCGTCTATTTTCTGCTTTGCAAGTTTCTCCGCTTCCGCTTCGTCTTTCTTCATCTGTGCTTTTTCGTCGTTCTCTTTCTTGTACTCGTCCGAGTCTGCATCTTTTGTATCATCAAGTAAGAAAAGACCATTTAAAGCATATTTTCTTGCATACGAAGATGCTGTACCAGTAATCTGCGAGTCGTCCATACCTTTCTTTTCTGCCGATTCTCTTGCAAATGCACTCGTTGATACCGAGTTACCACTTTCAATATCAGTTAATATCGCAGTTGCTTTGATATAGATTTTCCCACCAACTTCTACAACATCATCTTTTAATACAAGCGAAGCCCCCTCTTCATGCAGATAAGGTTTAACCGCTTCGCAGATCCCCTCGGCATTTCTGTACTTGTATTTGCCAAATGAGTTGTACAAGTTCTTTGGTGCTTTAATCTGTGTTTGGATTCTCATTAATTTTTCGTTAATTGTCATGTTCTTCTCCCTTCACTTCGCTTGTTAATGTAAATACTGTTTCTTTTTCTGCAAATTTTATTAAGTGTTCGATTGTTACACTTGCGTCTACTGTGTCTTTGAATACCAACTCAACCTCATTAAAACCTTGCTTAATTACTAATTTGCACATAGTTTGTTCTCCCTTCTATTCCATATAATCATCTGT
>JAEIGA010010393.1_pt1 | contig 14106 bp, 11 predicted proteins | sample 9270691 | NCBI WGS metagenome assembly JAEIGA01 (sample SAMN17057246, study PRJNA624740) | gut metagenome | biome: biome; isolation source: fecal sample | host: Bos grunniens | place: China: Xizang | collected 2019 | reverse complement strand
TCAAACCTACCACCACAGGCGAGCCACCTCTTGGCAACGCCGACCTCTGGGCGTGGGATGAGAAGAATAACCAAGTAGTTAGCAAATCGCTGATTGATAATGTATCAGTCTTCCCACTCGAGCTCTGCACCATGCCTGGTTTCGCAGGTTCTTCTGCATACTATCTCCGCTATATGGATAACCATAATGATGAGGCACTTGTAGGCAAAGAGGCCAACGACTACTGGCGTCAAGTCAACCTTTATATAGGTGGTACTGAGCACGCTACGGGTCACTTGATTTATAGCCGTTTCTGGAATAAGTTCCTCTTCGACCTCGGCTATATCTGCGAAGACGAACCATTCCGCAAGCTCATCAACCAAGGTATGATCCAAGGTCGCTCTAACTTCGTTTATCGCTATATTGGCGAAGGTGCAACGGGTAACTTGTTTATCAGTTACAACCTTATTGACAACCCAGAGTATAAGGGTAAGGTACAACCTATCCACGTGAATGTGAATATTGTGAAGAACGATATCCTTGATGTGGATGCTTTCCGCAACTGGATGCCAGAGTACAAAAATGCTGAATTTGTATACTCTGACGGCACTACCGACGTAGACAACCCATATATGGGCACCCCTACTGACAAGCAATATATCTGCGGTTGGGCAGTAGAGAAAATGTCTAAGTCTATGTTCAACGTAGTGAACCCTGACGATGTGGTAGCTAAGTATGGTGCTGATACCTTGCGTTTGTATGAGATGTTCCTTGGCCCACTCGAGATGTCTAAACCTTGGGATACCAACGGTATCGATGGTGTACATCGTTTCTTGCGCAAGTGGTGGAACATGTTCGAGACGCTATCTACCGACGAGCCAACGGCTGAGGAGCTTCGCTCATTGCATAAGTTGATTAAGAAGATCACTTGGGATATTGAGAACTTCTCGTTCAACACTTCTATCCCTGCCTTTATGATTGCGCAAAACGAGCTCCAGGCGCTCAAGTGCAACAAGGTGGAGATTCTCAAGACTTTTGCTGTCTTGCTTGCTCCATACGCGCCACATATTGCTGAGGAAGCATATTCATTGTGCTTGCAAACTGAAGGCAAAGAGTGGTCAACTGTGAATGACGCAGAGTGGCCTGTTTGCAACGAGGCTTACTTGGTAGAGGCAACGCAAAAGTACCCAGTTCAGTTCAATGGTAAAGTTCGCTTTACTGTTGAGGTGGCGAAGGATACTCCTCGCGAAGAGGTTGAGAAGATTGTTATGGCTCACGAGCTGACTGCTAAACAATTGAATGGCAATACTCCAAAGAAAGTGATCGTCGTTCCAGGCAAAATCGTGAACATTGTGATGTAAGCTTACACCTTATATTATATATAAAGAAAATGCACTCTCAAATGGGAGTGCATTTTTTGTGGTATTATCAAATAAACTTGTTAGAAGCAATATCTTACACTTGCTGCCAAGTGCCAATCAAAAGTATTCAGGATCGTTTCCAACTCTACATTAAGCAGCATAGCATAGCCTGGACGAAAATCCAGTGCGAAAGATAGAGGTAAATTAGACATCTTATATCCAGCTCCCAACATGCCGTTTACACCAAATTTACCGAAAGTAACGGTCTCAATAGAGGCATGCAATCCTTGCGCTAGACCAACGCTAGCACCACCACCGGCAAAAGCATAGATGCCATGTGACAATTCTTTGTGGTAAAGGAAGTTAGGATTTAACACAAAATCAAACCAATCGCCAGACATACTATATAATTCGCTATCACCTGCAATATCCAGTGTAGAACGCTGAAATCCTACTGCTAAATCTGTTTGAATAGCAAAATTATTACTCATATATTTCTTGTAACTCAAACCATTCATACCACCAACTACAAGACCAAGCTCTTGACTTTGGGCCATCATTCCTAATGACATACTTAATGCCAGCAAGCTAATAATCAATTTTTTCATTTTACTTAAATTCTATTTTTGCCTACTCTTTGTCGGATTTTCGGCACACTCCGTTGTTAATTATTTGATTTGTTGTTTGTTATATCCAAGATCTCATTACAGACAAAAAGCGTGAACTTTCGTTCGCTTCATTTGATTACTTGAGGTCTTCGACTACCTTTATCTATCAAAATCTACACAAAAGCCCACGCTGTAACGTGAGCGCATAGGCTTGTGCTTGACAGATAAATTACTGAAAGTGTCGAAGTTTCAAGTAATCAAGTTTTGCTTATAACGCTATATCTTATATGTCGTGCACCGCCTCTACGGTGCTGGTTTTCATAGGCAAAAATGTTTATGTTTGTTTTTCGCTCGCAAAGTTACAACTTTATTTTGAATTGTGCAAGAAAATTATCATTTTTACGAGTATATATACAAAATGCACTCCCGAAAGAGAGTGCATTTATATTTTGGTATAGAAGTTTGCTTATTGTTTGTTATAGTAATTAAAGAAAGTCCTTCTTTACAACCAAACGTAAAATACATCAATAATTATCGCAACACTCGTAATTTTGAATTAAGAATTTAAGACAGAGATACGAGATAAATAGGACACCGATAGGATACAGTGGTCGCGAAGTGGTCGCGAAGCATACAGGCAACTTTATTTTGGCAATCCGTTCCACACTTGTTTTAATATATACTATCGCAGGTTTTTTGTTAATATCACTTTCCCAAATGCGTAAAAGTTAGAATTACCAAAAATATCGCCCAGTTTACACGGAACTGGGCGAGGAAGAATAACCACAACAGGCACGAGCTTATTCGCTACTTACTGCTTGATAATGATATTATGAATCTCTTTTTTCTAAAATGCTTTCTACGACCATACCCGCTAAGGTCATACCAAAGACACCCACAACGGGGGCTATAGTACCACAGTCGCCTGACAACTCTTCCGAATATACACATTGAATCTTAGCTGAGGGCAAGAGATTTGATTTCTTCATACGGGTGCGCAGAGCTCGAGCCAGGGGACAACCCTGCACCTTCCAGAACTCCGCTATACGAATATTGTGTGCATGTAGTTTGCGACCCGCACCCATACTGGAAAACACTCGGCAACCCGCCTTAGTGGCATTATACAAGAGCAAGGCCTTGCAATCCACCATATCGATTGCATCCACCACTATATCGTATTGCGACAGGTCAAAAGATGCAGCGGTATCAGCATTATACTGACGCTCTATGGCTCTTACATCCCCTTCAGGACAGATCGACAGCAAACGACCTTGCATCTCCAACACCTTGCTACGACCCACATTGGCGGTGGTAGCCACCACCTGACGGTTGAGATTAGTTGTATCCACCACATCAAAATCCACTAGTGTCAGATGACCAACACCCGTCCTCAACAGCGATTCTGCACACCAACCACCTACTCCACCAACACCAAAAATAATCACACGAGCCTCTTGCAAAGCACGAAAAGCATCGGTTCCTATGAGTTGAATGGTTCTTGTAAACATAGTTGGTTAGATTTGTTTAGAATTGTTTAGAATTGTTTAGAATTGTTCAGAATTGGGTAGAATTGTTTAGAATTGTTCAGAGGGCAGATTGCTGGCGATTGCTAATGCTACGTTGATACCATCTAATGCACATGAGGTGATGCCTCCGGCATAGCCTGCACCTTCGCCACAAGGGTAGAGATGAGGCGTAGAAACAGATTGCAGCGTAAGGGCATCACGTGGGATACGAACAGCACTACTCGACCTGCTCTCCACACCCAAAATAACGGCATCGTTGGTCAAGAAACCGCGATACTTGCGATCAAAGTCACGAAAACCTTGCTGCAAGCGTTTGCCTATATGATTAGGCAGCCACTCATCCAAACGGCTTGCCACTATACCAGGTAGATAGCTGCATGCAGGTAGCGTCTTGCTCCCTCGTCCCTCCACAAAATCCTTTAAGCGTTGTGCTGGAGCCATAGATGGTGTACCTCCATGCTGATATGCCAAGTGCTCTAGCTGCTGCTGAAAAGCGAGTCCTTTGAGGCGAGAGGGCGATGAAGTGAGAGGCGAAAGGCATGAATCGAGGTCCTCTGGACGGATTTCTACCACCATACCCGAATTGGCAAAGGGCGAATTGCGATGGCTAGCAGACATGCCATTGACCACACAAGCTTGGGCTGTACAACCCGCAGGCACTATATGTCCGCCAGGGCACATGCAGAACGAATATACACCACGACCCTGCACCTGCGTTACCAAAGAATAGGATGCATTACCCAACAATTGCACCAGTTCGGGGGAAGGATCATGGTACATCAAGCGATTGATCAAAGTTTGTGGATGCTCGGCACGCACACCCATAGCAAATCCTTTGTCTTCTAGCAGCACGCCCTCACGGAGAAGCATCTCGTAGGTATCGTGAGCAGAGTGACCGATGGCGAGAATGACTCCAAGGAGTCGTGCAGAATGGTGTAGTGTGGTGTGGGATGGTGTAGTATTGTTTATCAGCGAGCGGAAGAGTTGTTCGTCTACGCAGGTAGAGAAATGTATCTCGCCACCGTGTGCAATAATACATTCGCGCATGGCGCGGATGATAGTAGGCAGTTTATCGCTACCTATATGCGCATGGGCCTCGTAGAGGATATTATCTTTCGCACCAAAATAGTGGAAAAGCTCCATCACACGTTGCATATTGCCGCGTTTCTTACTGCGCGAATAGAGTTTTCCGTCAGAGAAAGTGCCGGCTCCTCCCTCACCAAAGCAATAGTTAGACTCCGCATTGAGTCCCTGGTTGCGATTGAGAATGGCGATATCTTTCTTACGCTCCGCCACGTCCTTACCACGCTCGTAGATAATCGGTTTGATACCTTTCTCCAATAGCGTCAACGCAGCAAACAAACCCGCAGGACCTGCACCGATAATCACCACAGCATGCTGAGCATGATGCACATCCTGAAAGACTGGGGGCGCGTACAACGGGATAGGCGCTTCCTTAGGTATTGGACGTGAATGCTCATCCGTGAGCACAGTGAGATTCACCTTGAGCTGCTTCTGGCGCGCGTCCACAGAACGCTTCACGACACGGAAACGTTGCTCCATGTCGTGCGCTTTCTCTGGGGTCAATATGAGGGTTTGTTGATTCACTTCTTGAGTGCCTCCATCAACTTGCTTTCGATCTCATCAGCCAGATCAGGATTGTCGCGAAGAACATTCTTAGCTGCATCACGACCTTGCGCAAGTTTGTTACCATCGTAGCTATACCAAGAGCCAGACTTAGTCAAGATACCATGCTCAACACCCAAGTCAACTAACTCGCCCACGCGAGAGATACCCTCATTGAACATCAAATCGAACTCTGCTTTCTTAAACGGAGGGGCTACCTTATTCTTGATAACCTTCACGCGAACTTGGTTGCCAAGGATATCGTCGCCGTCCTTGATGGCGCTACTCTTGCGAATATCCAAGCGAACAGAAGCGTAGAACTTCAAGGCGTTACCACCAGTAGTGGTCTCAGGATTGCCAAACATCACACCAATCTTCTCGCGCAACTGGTTGATAAAGATACAGGTAGTCTGTGTCTTATTAATAGTAGCTGTAAGCTTGCGCAAAGCCTGCGACATCAATCGAGCTTGCAAACCTACACGGTTGTCACCCATATCGCCCTCAATCTCGGCCTTAGGAGTCAAAGCAGCCACAGAGTCAATCACCACGAGATCCACCGCAGCAGAACGAATAAGTTCGTCAGCAATATCCAGTGCCTGTTCACCACAATCAGGTTGAGCGATGAGAAGTTCGTTGGTATCCACACCCAGTTTCTCTGCATAGAAGCGATCGAAAGCGTGCTCAGCATCAATAATAGCAGCGATACCACCTTGTTTCTGCACCTCAGCCATCGCGTGGATAGCGAGCGTGGTCTTACCAGAAGACTCTGGACCATAGATCTCAATCACGCGACCACGTGGATAACCACCAACACCTAAAGCCACATTCAAACCTACAGAACCAGATGGGATAACTGGAATATCCTCGATTTTATCATCTCCTAATTTCATAATGGCTCCCTTACCAAACTCTTTATCGATCTTCGCCATTGCCAATTGCAATGCTTTCAGCTTCTCTGCTGAAGGTATTTTCTTATCTTCTGCCATAATTTTATTTTTATTAGATTAATATTCGTTTTTTCGATTAGCGTGCAAAGTTAATGTTTTTTTTGCAAATATGCAAATTTAGCTATATTATTACTCGATATTTTCGAAATCGGCTGCAAAGATACTGCTAGATACTGCTAAAACTTGTCATAACCTCAAAAAAAATGGAAAAAAGTTGAAAAAACTATAATCTGCCATTATGGCAGAGCAAAAAAGTATGGCATAGAGATTGTAAATAATTCAATAAAAGAACAGAATTTAGAATTATGGCAAAGAACAAAGATAATAAAACAGCAGAACAACCTATTGATAATCAGGTTGAAAAAGAATTATTAGATTCCGTTAATCCTGATAAAGTGGTGAATGACGATGAAGCGACAGGTGCAGAAGAAGTGACAAACGAAGAAGCATTGCAAGCCAAAGTGGCAGAATTAGAGGCGCGTGTGGCAGAACTTGAAGACCTCAAACTACGCCAAATGGCAGAGTTTGACAATTTCCGTCGCCGTACCAACAAAGAGAAACTGGAGCTAATGACCACAGCAGGCGAACGTATCTTCTGCGATATGCTTCCGCTCGTGGATGACTTTGAGCGTGCAAAAGTGGCTATGGCAAAAAGCGATGATATCGAAGCTGTACGTGAGGGCATCGAGTTGATTTACAACAAATTTATCAACTTCTTGGCATCAAACAACGTAAAGGCCATAGATACCACAGACGCAGATTTTAACACCGATCTACACGAGGCCATCACCACTTTTGCCGCAGGCGAAGAGAAGAAAGGCAAAGTGATTGATTGCACACAAACTGGCTACACACTGGGCGACAAAGTGGTTCGCTTTGCTAAAGTGGTCGTGGGAGAGTAGTTATGAACTATCAGTAGTAAGGGATGAGTAGATAATAGGTAAGGGATATGGCAGAAAAGAGAGATTATTATGAGGTGCTGGGCGTGGGTAAAACCGCAACCGCAGACGAGATAAAAAAAGCGTATCGCAAAAAGGCGGTACAGTATCACCCAGACAAGAATCCTGGCGATAAGGTAGCTGAGGAGAAGTTCAAGGAAGCTGCAGAAGCCTATGAGGTGTTATCTGACCCACAGAAGCGTCAACGCTACGACCAATTTGGTCACGCAGGCATGGGCGGCGCAAGTGGTTTCGGTGGTGGCGGAATGAACATGGAAGATATCTTCTCCCAATTTGGTGACCTATTCTCAGAATGGGGCATGGGCGGAGGAGGATTCTCCAGTTTCTTCGGCGGCGGTCAACGTGGCGGTGGTCAACGTGTACGCCGTGGTAGCGATTTGCGTGTGCGCGTGCGTGTAGCACTAGAGGAGATTGCCACAGGCGTTGATAAAAAAATAAAAGTCAAAAAGTTGGTTACATGTTCGCAATGTAATGGTTCGGGTAGTGCAGACGGCAATGTGGAGACATGTCCTACATGTCACGGCAGTGGACGCGTAGTACAAGCACAACGCGGTATTTTCGGCATGATGCAAGTGCAAAGCGAATGTCCAACCTGTCATGGAGAAGGAAAAATCATCAAGAACAAATGTACCAACTGCCATGGAGAAGGTGTGGTTCGCGAAGAAGAGATTATCGAAATCCACATCCCAGCAGGTGTAGCAAGCGGCATGCAGATTCCCGTACAGGGCAAGGGTAATGCGGCTCCTCATGGTGGCATAAATGGTGATTTGCTGGTGCTTATCGAGGAAGAAGAGCATAAAGACTTCTTGCGCGATGGTAGCGATTTGGTATATAACCTGCTATTAGATATGCCTACCGCTATTTTGGGTGGTCAAGTGCAGATACCAACATTGCAAGGCGAAGCAAAGATCACAATTGCTCCAGGCACACAACCAGGAAAAGTGCTTCGCATGCGCGGCAAAGGTCTTCCAATGATAGACCAATACGCACGCCAATATGGTACAGGAGATATGCTCATTAATGTGGGCGTATATATACCAGAGCATCTCAACAAAGAAGAAAAGAAAATGATTGAGAAGCTCAAAGAAAGCGAAAATATCCGTCCAGGAGCTAGCGATAAAAAGAACTTTTTTAAGAACCTATTTGGATAGACCGATTAGCTGAGGGATATTAGCGTACCTTCAGCTGATAGAAGTTAGATTATGAAAAAGATTATTTTATTGATAATGATAAGCCTCAGTATGCAGTTGCGTGCTGAGGTTTTTCCATCTTTTGGAGTGGATAGTGTTGCTAGCGACTTCTTTCGTGAGTGGTATGTGACGAACGATTTGGTTCACTTTTTGGATAATGGTTCCGATAATGTGTTTTATGAGGCGGAAACGACAGGAGAATGGAATATGCCCGATCAAAAACTATTCTCGATAGCCGGTAACCCCTACAAGTGGAACAAATATTATATCAATGGTTTTCGAATAGACAGCCGCTTTCAAGTGGGTAGTTCGCTCTATCATGCAGATATGAATGATCATAGTCTAGCCATTGACTATCATAATGGTACATTGTCTTTGCAAACAGATTCTGTGCGTAGAAACTTAGCTCAAGTAACATATAATCTAGGTCGTGTGGGCAATGAGGTATCAGCGGGAACGAAGTGGCTGATTAACCTCTTCCACAAGTCCGCTTCGGAGCGCAATATGCCAGGAAACGACCTTAGTCGCCGTGCTTTTATGCGCGGAGCAGGTGAATTGGAAGCAGGATACGGTATATCCGCTTTCGGCAAAAAATACCACCAACACCTTTATGCGAATATGGGTCAACGTAGTGTGGTTTATTTCGACCGCAAAGGAACAGCAGGAATGTATGATGCTGATTTCTACCAAGTTCAGTTGGATGGCGAATTACCTATGAAGGAAAATAAGGTGGTAGATCAGTTGTATTATTTGTTTTCTGCGAATGCTCGTGGCGATTGGGGATCGGAGTTCGTGTATAACGAGAATGAGGTGGCTCATCTAGAGGTATATAGCTTGTCGGTATATGGCAAGAAGCATGTAAGTGAGCGTCATCGATTGACAACGGGTATAACATGGGCTTTATCCGACATTGCCAAACGTGATTCATCGTTCTCACGCAACTTGATTGACCAAGATGGCGAGGGCTTTGAGCCCTATTATGCAGATGGTCAGTTGAACGAATTCAACTGGTCAGTCAACTATGACTATGAGATATTGCCATGGATGCATCTGAAGTTGGATGCATATAATTCGCTATTGCATTGGTCTCCTTCTGAAGAACAATGGACTACAAGTACCTATTACCAACGTTATAACGATTCGTTGCCAACTGCGTTGAGTACCTATCATTGGGAGTCCCAAGCTTTTACCAGCGGTCTGCTGGAGAATGCGTTGACGGTGGAAGCCAAGAAATGGGTGAAACCATGGTTGCAGGTGCAAGGTTTGTTGGGCGTTTCATTGGATGGTGTGTTGCTTGGTGGCGGAAAAAGTATCGTTTCACCAAATTGGCTGATGAAAGCGGCGGTATATATGAAGCCACACGATTGGTTTGAGATGACCGTATCGCTCGGCAAACATCGTGGTACATACACCTGGGATGATATCCGTTTTATGTCGGATGACTATATGAATGCGCAGGTATGTTATACGGCAACAGGCGAACTGCTAACCACAACAGGTGGACGCTATCATCATTGGCAGAAATACTTGCGTCAACCATCGTATGTGGTATTGGATATACCGTTTAAATTTACGTTAGGCAGACATGAGATTAGTTTGCTGCAAAGTATGCGTTGCTATTACGACCTATGGATGACCTACTATGATAAAACTCCTGATGAGTATGGGTATTATCAGCAACATACCACTACTTGCACGGATAAAGGTTTGGCTTGGGATGTGACGAATCAGTTGTTCTTTGAACAAGCTGGTGAAAAGCATTATGTGGTTGGATATGAGAACAAAGATTTACTGGGCAATAATTTCTTTACCAATAAACCGTTGTATCTGTCGAACGTAGTAAAGTATGCGTATAATGGTAGAAAAGTATTCTTTAGTCTGAGTTGGCAGTCGTATCTAATGAGCGGTTTGTCAGCCCTCGGCAATGGTGTGCAAAGCAATAATATCGGTATTTTGTCGGAATCAACTGCTAATCCGAATACGTTCTTAAACGAGAAAAATACAGATGGCGCTTTCCGAGCATCAGGTCGAGTAGATCAGGACCGTTCGTTCATAGCACGTATTCAGTTTGGATATAATATCACACCTAATTGGGGAATTCATTTGAATGGAAAGTTCAAGGATGGTACACCTATCACCAACTTCCGCACATTGGCCATGACTGATGAGAAAGGCAATACGCAATTGGCTGTGTATAATGCAGATACCAAAGGAATCAATCTTTCTGCATATCACTTCGGCAAACGCAAAGACGCATTCTTTAATATAGACGTTCGTCTTCGCTATAGAGGATATGTTCGTCAAGTTCCTTTGGAAGCCGAGTTAATGTGCTACAACATCTACGATTTTGGAACCGAACTCTTTGAGTTTAATTTTGATGAGGATATGGGTCGCGCTCGCCGTGCGATGGTATTGAATATCCCTCGTGGAATGCTTTTTACTTTGCGAGTTGGTCTCGGGAAATCAGCACAATAACAAGGAAAGAAACACATGTGACAATAATGCCATCGATGCGGTCTAACATGTTTTCTGTGAGCATGTTTAAGCCGATAGTTAGAGCTATGAGGGTGGCAAACTGGCGTACTCTACCACGATACCATAGCGGATAGAGCAACCAAATTAGCAAGAAGAATATAGCACCGAAAATTCCTAGATTGATCAATACACCCAAGTATTGATTGTGGGTGTTGTATTGTCGTGTATAGAATTTATCCCAATGATGTTCTGCAAATATGGACTTTAGGTATTCAGAATTGCCACCAGCACCGACTCCATGCCAAATATAATCTTGTGGAGATTGTAGCGCACTATACCAGATATTTATGCGTGGTTCGATCTCGTTGGTCTGATAGGTAGCACGCTCTGTAATATGCTCCAATTCTAGCTGATCAAAACGAGGATGCAACGTGAAAAGAAGTGCACCTATCACAATACTTCCTGCAACTGCCATAGAGGCCACTAGGGCGCGTGTATGCCCGCGCAATGGCTGAATCATCGCCACAGCACCAACAACCAGCAACGTGAGCATATTAGCACGCGAAGCACTCCATACAATCCCCAATACAAGAATGATTAATACTACAAAGAAAATACTTGTGGCCGTCTTCTTGTGCCGATAAGCAGCCAGTTGCTGGATACGAATTTGCAACAAAGCCACAATAGCCAGATTGAGGATATTGCCGTAGTACAAGCGGTGTTTATAAAGGGAGATACGATCACCGAAAAAAGTCCATGTCTGAGCAAATTCAGGTAACCGAAGGTGCTCGCGAACATACTGCCAGAAATCGAAGACATATACATATGAGCCATATATGAGTATCGATGCTATACAGCTGATGATAAAGCATTTGGCTATTTTCTGCCAGTCATATTGCGGATTGACTCCCCAAATGGCAATAGGCAGGATCGTCAAGAATGAGATATGACGTCCGAGCATATTGCTAGCATCGCTTTTGTCGATAGCCCATACATAGGATATACATTCCCATACAAACAAGAGTACCATTGCCAAGATAGGTATCAATCCTTTGTGCCATAGCATATTCTCTTTGCGCAAAAAACGACCTTCGAGTAGCCAACTTATCATCCATATACCCCATGCGTATAATGAGATGTGCGTGGGGAAAGGCAATGTGCAAACCACTGCGATGAAGAGCAGATAGTTGATTTTTTCTATGATTGATAAATACTTGCTTTGCATATCGGTGCATTATTGAGTGATTGTATTGGGCTTCTTGTGTTTTCTCCATCGCATGCCAAGCACAAGTCTCACGCATTCCTCTTTATCATATCCGCGTGCCTCGGCATATGCTCGGGCAATAGTGGCTAAAGCATGTGGATCCGTGTCAATGCGCTCGAAATTTTTGCAGCCTTTTTGGCAATCGATACGTAGTCCAAATCGCATACGATTTAGATCCACTAATTGAAAGTCTGCCCCCTGCTCGTTGGGCTCAAACAATACATTGCCCATCGAATAGTCTGCATGTAGCATTCCTTGCTCATGTAATCGGGCTGTAAAACGTCCAAATGCGGCAAAAATAGCATCTCGATTTGGAAAATTCTTATCTTTAATCACCTCCTTAAGGACATGTGTACAAGGGGATAGTTGACTGATATAATAACTTTCATATAGCACCCCATGTCGGCGCGTCTCAATATAGGTAATTGGCTTAGGTGTCATATTGCCCAATCGTTGCGCATAAATGAATGAACGTCTAGCCTTGCTACTGAAGATACTATATATTATTCGTTTAAAAGGCGATGGTACGGCAAAGGATTTTACTACATATTCGCCCAACACTACTTTAATCGTGTTGCGCTTTTGATATAGAATATCAGAAGATTGAGCAAATAATTCCGGTAATTGCTTTAACAGCATTGTTCTTTTATCTAACTGCTGATTGCTCCATAAATAATCTCTCCAATCTGTTCCGTTCTCGTGTAAGAATGACCCACAGCCATCTTTCTTGGCTTGCTGACGGGTACGAAAACGCTTCTCCATCTGCTGTGGGCTACGATATTGGTAATGGTCAACAGCTATACACTTTTTGGCTGTTCGACCTATTGGGTGCGGATATCGCCATTTCTCACTCCAGATGAGCCATGGGCTATGCCGCATAAATCGGCGCTCTTTGCGTTTTTCGGGCCAATAGTGCGTGATATATTGGCGGTCCTGCTCAAAGTCGCCTGTAAAAGTATGTGCGACTAGATCTTCTTTGGTCAAGATATAGTCGGTGCTCAGTTTTTTAACTGCATTGTATTTTCTAGGAAGGCTAGCGAGAAAAGCGCGTGGATCTTCGCTGAAAAACTCATCTGCATCTAGTCGCACGCACCACCAATCGTTGCGAGTCAATTCGTTTTTGAAGGCACGAAAAGCCTTTGCGCGAAGTCCAATATGAAATCCTCCTGTATATTGCATAAATGCCACGATTCGAGGGTCCTGGGCTGCTAATTCTTGCACAATCTCCCATGTGCCATCTGTGCTACCATTGTCCATGACAATCACTTTGTCGCTCCATTGGACGGCGGACATGAGAGATGAGCGGATGATATCCGCTTCGTTCTTCACAAGTAGCAAACTATATATCTTAAAGGGCATCATATCTTATCTAATTTTTGCGTAAACTTACGCCAATAGTAGCGAAGGGGATGGGTGTACTTAAGACGTTTCCATGGACGCGAGGAATGTGGAAGATGTAGAACAGGATTTTCTAACATAAGCAGATTACGCAGTCCTAAAGCTACTGACCAATGCGAAATGGTGACATCATACCAGTTCTTGGTAGGATCAAGGAGTTGGAAATCGGCTTTACGTAGTAATTCGTTGGTTAATAAAGTACAGCAAAAAGAGAAACGCTTTTTAGTGGCAATCGTTTTCTTTCCACACCAACGATAACGCCAACGGCGGAGATAATGATATGGGAAATTGTACTTGCCGTCCTCATCAACAGTAACAGCAGCCACCATACCCACACCTTCTTGCACCTCTTCGAGCATTCTATTCAGCGTATCCACTTTAATAATCACATCGCTTTCCACGATAACAAGATGGCGATTAGTTGCTAAAGCTTCTTGCTCAGCCAACTGCAACACCAATCGATAATTGGGTGATGGATGATTCGTCAAGTCGGAAATATGTACGACCGTAATGTGCAACTCTTCTGCCAATTCATCCAAACGATTGGCATTTTCAGTTAAAGAGTTATCATCATAAACACAAACAGTATGCCCACCCATTACGAGAGATCGAATAGCTTTCTCCGCTATTTTGATAGAGTCCTTTACGGGCATGATGATATGTAGTCTATTGTCTTGCATGTATGTATACCCTTCGTATACCTTTGGTATAGTTTTGTTAATATGCTGTGATTAAACCTGTCTTAGCTATTCTCAGATATCCGCCAAACGAAT
>JAEIGA010010392.1_pt1 | contig 14107 bp, 14 predicted proteins | sample 9270691 | NCBI WGS metagenome assembly JAEIGA01 (sample SAMN17057246, study PRJNA624740) | gut metagenome | biome: biome; isolation source: fecal sample | host: Bos grunniens | place: China: Xizang | collected 2019 | reverse complement strand
TATAATGCATATTTGCTTCTATATGTTGATTATGTGTCAATTGTCACTATTGGTCTTTATAGGCTCAAATTATAGGTAGTTAACTAACAATGAAAAATATGTAACAAAAAAGGGACTAGTATACTCTACTAGTCCCTATAGGTTGGTACCTGTTAAATTATGATTAGATAAATGATTCTACTTTATGGTTCAAATTAATAGTAGAAACTTGCACAGTATCAAACACTAAATCATCAACAGTTTTATAGCACCTGTGAATGTTGAAATTAGCATCAATATCTTCAACAAAAAACTTACCCTTATTGGTGATGCTAAAAGCATAATCCAATTCACATCTGTTATCACCATTTGTATATGTGAAGCTAGCACGAATATCAACACAGGAATTGTTACCAATTTGGCTATAGGTGACTGTATCCAATTCGTAGCTATCCCATTGGGTGTTAACAAAAGTAACAAATTCATCAAATGCTGAAAGTTGGGCTGAATTGAAATTGATACCGAATTGCAAGCATTCGTGAACCATAGAATCAATAGGTGAGACATTTAAAAATGTGGGGTAGTCAATAGCAGTCTTGATATTGCCCTGTAGACCTGTTGCCAATTCGTAGTTACCCATAATATCCACTCCTGTGTATCTAAGTGGGGGACTTATTTCCCCCACTTAGAAGTATAGCACAGGTTGGTAGTTAACTACCACATTGGACAGGAAATTATTTCTTTATCAAGTAGTCATCAGGTTCAACCCTACCTGTATCCCTACCAATTGCAACATACCTTTGTACACCACTTGATACACCTGTATATCTACCCCATATGTAACCCTCATTGGATTCACTCCAATTATCAAGGTACACACATTGATTCCTGTGATATTGGGCTACAACATTACCACATTTTACTGATGGGGCTGTGCGTATATTAAGTGTTTCAACATTAACATAGTACAAACCACCTACATTTATAGGTTGTGGGGTAGGTTGTGGGGGTATGTCCTTATTTATAGCTTCAGTAGCTTCTTTTGCTAACCTACTGAAATTATTACTAAACCATATACCCGGACAGTCAGTATCTTGAAACCACTTATGCATGGTTAATAGAATACCATCACTATAGGGGTTATTAGTATTACCTGTATATACAACCCTTTTATAGCCATATCGTTTAGCAATATCAGCACACAATAAAACTACTTTGTTCCATGTTGCGTTAGGTAGTTGTCCATACCTACCACTATCCATATAGTTAGCACATTCAATAGTAATAGCCCTGTTATCATTAGCACCATTACCACTTGTCCATGCCCTGTTAACCTCATCAACATTTAGCCAAACATCACCATCTTTACCAATGCAATAATTGGCTGATGCTTGACGTGATGAGGGTAGGAAACTTTCACAGCACGTTTTACCATCTGTGTACCAACACATGTAATGTGGTGTGATTCTATCTACTTTATGGTTTCGTGGTTTACTACAGTTATTAGTAAGCAGTATCCCATTAGTAAGGGGTGAATGCATATTAATTTCCAATCTTGTCTATCTTATCATCTAACTTATTAAGTGTGTCGTTAACATTATTAAGCGTTAGTATTACATTAGTAAGTGCATTTATAATTTCTTTAATTGTCTTGTCATACAGGATAAAAATTGCAATACATGCAACGATAGGAAACCCAACAGTACCAATAGCTTGCACAATCTCTTCAATTTCCATTAGAATATCACCCCCTCACTTAATAGCTGCTTTATTTGCTTTACCTCATCAGTGGCTATATTTAGTGGTGCATCAATTAATTCAATTTCGTTATATCCTACTAACTCACCCAACAACATGTATCTATTATCAGGTGCAACCACATTAGAAGTGTTATACGCTCTATTTCGTATAACTTCAATAAATGGTATGAATCCGTATAGGTAATTGGCATTTAGTGCTAATCTACCTTTATATGCGTTATCCCTGTTTAGAATGTATGGAACCTCATAGCTACAATTAGATTGGTAGGTAACTACTAATTCATCATCAGCATAAATTAGTATGAGGGTATCACCATTTACTATATTAACTCTATATTTAAGGTTTATAGTTTTACCCACTACATCCACAGCATCCAATGTAACCATACCATACAAAGGTAGATACATTTTAATAAACGTGTTGGTATAATCCATCACGTTATTAAAATATGGCTCAATTTCTACATCACCACAATCAATAGTTACTGTATCATGCAAGCTAACATTACTAATAATTCCTGTGCTATGCATACCTAACACTATTTCCTGTGATGCATCTATAGGTACGTTAACATAGATTCTAAACATGCTTACTATGTATTCGCCTATATCATCATATTGTGTTGACGTGCCACTACCACTAATAAAACGCTGTTGCGCTAAATCATCCAATTGTGACATTGTGGGTAGGTACATGGTTACTAATCCCAACTTGTCACTTATTGGTATGGCTATAGCACTACCATTAATAGTAGTTGCCCATGATGCTATGTTACTACTGAAAGAATAATCATAGTAATAACTCTGATGATAATCAGCAGAATCATTAGCTGTAAAAACATCTGTGTGTCGTACCCCATACTCATCACTATATATAATTGTTGGTGGCGTATCGAAATAATACCCAACATTAGCATTTAGCGTTATATGATATGTAGTGTTCGCGAATAACTTATCATTGGCCGTAAAGTTACATTCAGCATTAACAGCATTAACAGTCAATGTTACGTATCTTTCAGCAGTACCAATAATAGTAGTGTTTTGGGTAATGGTGAATGTGAACGTGTATGAATCGGTTGTACTGTCGTAGTTAACTACCGCTGTACCATCATTACATACAGGGGGATTTTTAAACGTGTAAATGTTATAGCCCTGTACAGTTGGGGAAATAACAGCAGATAATTGTGTACCACTTTCATATCGGCCGTTAGGTATTGAACAACTACCATTAGTAATAGTGGCCGTAAAGTTATAGAAAATGTGCTGTATTGCTGATGCTGTTATTGTTATGTTATCACCATCACTACCACTATCAATAGTGACAGTAGCAACAGTATTAGTAGAGTTATAAGCCACTGAATAGGTTGCACCATTTACCGCCAAACTATCAAAAGTACAATCAGTGTTACAAGTAAGAGTAACGACAAAACCATCAACACTAACATCACCATCAGTAGTATCAGAAGTGCAATTAGTAAGCAGTTGGGATAATGTGCGCTTAACTATTGGTATTGGTATGGCATTGGCAACTATAGATATACTATCACCATCACTACCACTATTTATAGTTATGGTTGCTATTGTACTATCTGTGTTATATGAAACCGAATATGTAGCACCTGTAACACTCAAACTATTAATCATATAGCCCTGTGATGCTGTAAGCACTACTGTAAAACTATCAACACTAACATCACCATCAACTGTGTTACTACTACAATTAGTAAGTGTTTGGGATAGTGTACGTTTTTCTGTTGCTAATGACCTGTACCAATTTTCAGGGAATATACACACCCAATATTCATTGGTACCCTGTTGACCATTACCACGCACAATAGTAGTGTAGCCATTTGATTCTAGTACATTATCACGTCTTACAGTGAACGCATTATTACTAGATATGGGGTATTCGACTTTATCTGTATCGCTGTTTATTTTTGCTAAAGCAGTTTGATATGTGTCACTACTTTCATTTAAATTAACATTTTGAGATAGTTTATATACTTTAGCGTTAGCAATTACATCAGCTAAATCATAATCGGTGTTATTAAGTCTAACTCTACAATTAAAAAATTGTGAGCTGCTTAAAAAGCCACTCATTAGAACGTCTTTATTCCATGTTCCCCATGTTGTAGGAATACTAGAAGATGTGGATTGATTATAATCAACTGATGCACTAATACCTTTTGACGTTCTATCTGCTGATGTGGCTGTATAGTTGGTAATAAATGCAACTTGCCTACCCATTTATTACACCCCCTTTAATTCCTAGCATTACTATCGTACCATTTTCATTAAAGTTATTTTCAAAATCAAACGTTTCAATATCCTGTCTAGTATCATAACCACTGATATATTCAGAATAATACGGATTAGAATTAGCACTATTAATAACCCTACCACACAAACCCATTATTTTAGCTCTATGTGTCATTAACAGGTCACATCTAAGATTAAGCACAAAATAACTTGCACGTTCTATTACATAGCTATCTATGAAATAGTATCGTTGGATAGATGGGATGTAACAATAGTTGTATTCACCAATGTTAGATATACCACCAATTCGTATAGTTGGATTCAATATGTTAAGGGTACCATTAAAGTCACCATTAACATTAGTACCATCAGTAAGGGTTTTGTTTAATACGTTCTCACTATCAGAACATATATACATCTGTAGTTGAATCATATAATCACCTGTATAAAAATAGGAGTGTGGTAGTTAACTACCACACTCCATATAAAGGTATGGTCTTACCTTTTATACGCTACTCACCATCAGCAATATAGAAGACAACACCATTTTCATTAGTATCAACAAAACTACCCATCTCCATCTTATAGAAGTTGGTATAAAATTCGGCTTTAGGATTGTAGTTAGTAGTAACACGTCTTTCAAGGTTACTAACACCCAATGCATCCCTGTCGAACATTACGCAAATAATACCACTCTGATTAACAGTAGTCTCATTATCAGAAGCCAATTTAATGTTAATGCTAGAGATACTATCAAAATCATAGTTGGTTCCTGTACCTTGCCAATAGGGTACAGTTTCGGCGTTTGGTAGGGCTGTAAACTCATTATGGAATGTATCAGACTGTAAGTAGCTATTGGCCGCTGCTTTAAAGTCAGACAACATAACCACGTGCAACATATCAGCAGATGTAAATCTGTCCTTACCACCAATGTTGTAAAGGGTAGAAATACGTGAAAGTCTGTCGATATACAAAGCCATAACCATTGATGCATAACGGATAAAATCAGGGTTAAAGATAGCATCAGCAGCTAATAGGGGTGTTGCACCCTCACCACTATTAAACTTTTCATTGAACATAGTCAAAAGATTAACAGCAGTATTAGCGTTATTGTTTGCCAAAACCTCACCCATAAAGGCATTAATAGAACGCATGATAAGACCATCAATTTTAATAGTGAAAGACTTTTCAACAGCGTTCATAATCATAGAAATAAAGCTGTTTACTTCTCTAGCACTATTAAAAGCACTTCTAATTTGAAGCTCTGTAAAGGACATATCAATCTCAAAGGTAACACGATTGGAGAAGAATTTAGCCGATACAGTAGGCTTATAGAAAATATTGGGGTTGTAGGTGTGGCCGTCTTCCAATTCCCACGATTCATTTTCTGAAGCTGTGGGCAAATCAGCAGTAATTTTTTCGACAACAGCACCATAATCCCAACTATCCATGAGTACTGATGGAACCTTGCCACTATACGGCCTGTTGACAAAAACAACCTTAGCGATATGGTCAACCAATGTTCTAACGTAGTTGTCCACAGAAGTAGCGTCAAAAATTTCTTTACCAACATCCACGATATTAGACAAGTCCTCATTAAGCAAATCAGACTTACCCAAAATCTCATTAGTAACACCATTTACAAAATTATAAACCTGCTTAACATCCATTTTTACTCCTTTTGGTAGTTAACTACCCATAGATTGATAAACAACATTCATTCTTAATGTCGTTTATTACCATATCCAATAGCCTGTATTCTCTTAACGACAATTCGGCCATTATCAAGTTTGGCATTAATACATTACCATTAACACCATATCTTGATTCACTCCTAGCAGTACTATCAGTGTTAGTAACATTACGTGTTGATGAGGTTTCATTACTGTCATCATTATGACCATCAACAGAATCATTGAAACCATACACTTTGTTAACACTATCACGTGTTGATTCACTGTCAGAAGTATAATCTCTGTCTGATTGGTACGTTCTATGCATATCATAGGGTTTACTAACATCATATCTAGCATCTAATGCTGATTTGATTTTAAGCCACTTAGCAACATACATAGAATAGATTATGTGGGTTAGTAGCCACATATTAGGCTGTGTGTTTCGTACTAATGGAGTTATATATCTTTCACCATATTCATTGTAGAAATAGGTATCTAAAATGGTTGGTTCAATGTCATCAAACAATTCAACATAGTCATCATAGGCATCAGTGTACAAAGATGTAAAGAATCCATTAGTAGGACTAAAGATGCTGTTAATCTTTATTGTCTCTATCATCTTCTTCACTTTCATCTACTTCTGTTGAATCATCTTCAACATTTTCATCAGATACATCAGTTTCATTAGAATCATCAGAATTATCATTATGTAATTCATCAATGGGCATTTCAGCAGCTTCTATAGTTTGTTCCAATTCCTCACTATTAGCTTTCCAAATTGAATTGAAACTAACTTCAATATCTGTACCAAACATTTCATTGATAGCTTCAACAGCTTTACTACGCTCTTTAAACATGTTATCAACAAATGGGTATATAGCATCAACATTTAACGATACCTCATCATCTGTTAAGCGTTCACGTTTCATGTTATAGTTTGCGTTCAAACCCATTTCATTGTAGAAACACGCTTTATAATATTGCATCAATTCAATGTACTGTGTGATGTATTGGCTATTGCCAATGTTTGCAACCTGTAGCTTTACACCATCAAAGAAGCCATTTTCACCAATGATTGTAAACTCACCATTGATAATCTTAGATAGGAATAAATCAGCGCTGTTTTTGGTCTTATCATCAGGCGCACTAATTAGCATTGATATTCGTGAAAGTATAGTTGCCGTATTCATTGAAATATCAGCTTCACATAAAAGTGAACCATACTTTTTTAATAGTGGTAGTACACCCATCAGATTATAGTCATTCTTAAACAACACCCCATCAATCCCAATTTCATAGGTTTCAGATAGGTTTAAAGCAACATTAGTTACTGTATAGAATCGTGGTCTTTCATAAGCGTCTTGTATCCCACTAAAACCACCCTTTAAAGCGTACAAATCACCATCAACTCTAGTAATAAAACAGTGTCCACTTTTCAGTAGGTATCTTTCTAATTCTTCCTGTGGGATTGTATCAGGTAGATTTTTATATTCAAACATCTGTTGAAGTTTATCTATCTGATATTCTATGAAAGACGTTATATTAATGTCTTTATCAGTAACATATTTTTGAGCGTCAATAAATTCTATAGGTTTCTTTCTACTCATATTATCACCCCCTTTACAGGTTATTATATCATACATTTATATTATATGCAAATATAGTACTAATAGGTTGGTAGTTAACTACCATCAAATTTTTAAACATTAGACCGATTCTAAGCCTTTTTCTACTGTTTTCAATTAAAATTCTTATGCTAACCAAATAGGCCATTTAACAGGCAAAACATTGTACAGAATAAGAAAAAACCCTCACTAATGGGTAAATACTCATTAGTGAGGGAAAACGGCCTTTAGATTGGCTTAGATACGGCCGAAATTTGCCTACTTTTACCTGCTAAAACGTACTCAAATTCTATACATTATTTTGCAAAAATGCTTAATGTGGATTGTTTAATATAGTTACGTACTATTTCACCACAATCATTATTTTGGAAAAAGACTTTTTCATCAGCATAGAATTTAGCTATCCTAGCTTCTAACTTTGAAGCTGATGATAACAAACGTTTATGATAGTTTGCGTTCTCTTTATGTGTGAGTGAATATATTATATCGTTATCTGTGTCCTTTATTGGTGTTGTCTTCTCATGTATGTAAGTGAAGCATTCATTATCTTTCTGTATAATCTCACACTGTAGAACATTATCATCAAATTCAATAAAATATGTGAATAGTATATCTGACTTCTTATATCTCACATTAAGATGTGGATATATAGCTAATTCCCATGCACCATTTACAATCATCTCCATACTATCGTTATCAAAACAAAAGTACTTATTTGATTCCTTATGTTCTGCTGTTGATTCAGCATATTCAACAGCTATAGTTAATTTACCCTTACCAAATTTATAAATGTCTATTGTACCCTGTTGCATTTCAGTTACGTGTTTTAATCCCATTTCGGCAAAATATGGGCAAAACTTATTAACTGTGTTTCCTAGCATGAATATCTTTACATTATTCTTATGTCTGATAATGGTACTTAATACGTTCATGAACAACACAAACTCATCAGGTAAGTAATAACGTCTTGTAAGAAACTCATCAAAGATAACAGTTTGAATATATGGGTATGATGTACTCTTATCATGTTCCATTTCAGATAGTGCAAATATGTGTGCAAAAGGTTTATTGGCCGCTACGTATTTGTTTAGTTTCTCATCCCATTTAGACAGGTAGAATTTACCACTATAAAATACTACGCTTTGATATTCGTTATTGGTTAGATTGACAATAACATCATTGGCTATTAGTGGCTCAAATAGTGTTGACGTTCTCTTACCTGTAATATCTTCTTTCCAACGTCTCACTATTGCAAATTGTTCTGTATAGTTTGTATCTATAAAACGCTTTATACCATAATATAAAGCAGCATAGGTCTTACCATTAGAACGTTCTCCAAAAATGATGTTATAATCAGCATTCTTTTTTAGAATCCTATCCAATGAATAATACTTATTCTTTACTTTAGTAACCATAATTTCTAATTCCTAACAGGTACTCTATATATTGTGAAGACAGTGACAGATTGTAAGAAGTTGGTTCCAAATGCACAGCAGATTTTTCTAGATACTCACATTCATTACCCAAATAGTCAATCATTACACCCTGTCTAGCATCATCAATATATGTGTGTAATAGCTTACCTGTATATTCTGAATCCACTTTTAAACCCTCACTAAACATATCCATGAATTTACTTGTATCGTTATTGGCTAATTCGTATAGATGAGGTACCGCAACCATTTTATTTAAACCACTAACAGTAATAGATACAGGGTAGTTAACTACCCCTATTCTAATTGCATTGGGGTTACCCAATTCATCGTAGGATTCTATAGCGTACCTTTTAGCACCCAATGTCTTGAATGATGTATATGTACCCTCATAATCCCATACCCCTAAAGGTTTGTTTTCACCCTTTATAGTCTGTGGTGAGAACGATTCTATTGGTACTTTATGATACCTACAGGCACGTTTTAGTTTTGTTTCTACTTCTCTGTTATAGGCTTCAAAATAGGCTTTGTGTCTTTCAGCGTTTAATAGCTTTATGCTATCAGTATCAGAATATACATAATCGTTACCAACAGCTTCAATTGCTGTAAATAGGTTTCGTCGGCTGTAAGCTGTGCAAAAAACACCCCACAGGTAATACAGGAATCTATTACTACTGTTGTTGTGTTGGTCTAATAATTCCTGTCTAGTCTCACCAATTGCTTTATTAACATCCCATGTTTCCCCATCATCACTAATAACATACTCATCTCTTAATGGGTTAGTTACGGCCATACCATAAACACTATTTAACATGCCTTTTCCTAGCATATAATCAACTTCTTTACCCTGTACCCCCTTTAGCTTTGTTTTATCACCATAGAATTTTATGATGCAATTTACCAATTCTGTAGGTAGATAAGTTTTATAATAGATGTAAAACTTTCTAAATCGTATCTCATCCCATTTATAAAACTTCTCTACTATTTCAAAATCTACATTGGTTAGTACAGTCTCCAATCCGTCGGCCTGTACCACCCTACCATTATCAATAACATCATTGAACATATTATGACATTTAGATTGTGATAAATAATGTTCCTGTGTCTTGATAGTACGTATGTTGATGAAAGCACACTCAAAAACACAACAATAATCTTTCATGTATTGTTTTGCTTCTGATAGTGTTTTTGGCTTTACTTTTATGCTTCTACTCATTGGATACTTTTCACTTACTAACGCATATGGGTATGATGATGTGAAGTCATACGATTGTACATCATGTAACACTATCCCTTGATGGTGTGCGTTAGCATGAGTGAAACCACCCATAAAAGCACGTTGTATTATGTCGAATTCTTCAACTGTGTTTATACGCAACAGCTTTATTTGCTCTGTATATTTTAAGTTTCTACCACCCTTTTTATTCTTCAAAGTATGTTGTTTGCAATACCTTCTAACGTAGCCTGTTTTGGTTAATGGTATCTTATTAATACTACCCTCATCTTTGATACAGTCATATATGTACGACATTACCACCTGTACATCATTTATACAGTAACCAATTTCAACATCAGTTAGTGGTGTTTCACTATGTCTTAAAAGCCTATAATCTAAGTCTCCTGTTAGCTTCTTAACAGGGTAGTTTCTTAATTGTTTGGATAGATTAGCCAAACTATAACCACTTAATATAAGACTACATCTGAATTCAATACCTGTAGTGGTTATCGCATAAACAGGCTTTCTTTCATCCAAACAAAATACCTTATACCAATCAAACCATTTACGCATGAATTGAAACTCAAAAGCTAGATTATGGACATAGATTAGCAACCTACGTTTTTCAGGATTAAGGGACAATTTCATTTGTAGGTAGTTAACTACCTGTATAAACTCATCCCATGTTCTACCAATTACAACATAGCCATTAATACCCAATTGCCACACATACATGATAGCAGCTTTAACAGGCTTATATTTCTTATCATGTTTTTGTATCTTACAGACAGTATCATAATCTATAGCATGGTTATCATGGATATAAAACGATGTTGTTTCAATGTCAAAAGCACAGGGTACATTATAGTAATATTCGCCTTTATTGTTACCATAGGCCATATTAGGATTTAATGCTAACTCTGTTACTTTATCAATATCATCACATGTATAATATCCCTCATGTATCTTAAATGGAATGTTCTTCTTAATCATCAGTTATATGTATCTAGAGACTTGTAAAATGATTCCATAATTTCATCAACATTCTTAATCATATCATTAACAATATCACGTGATAATGATTGTGCTGATGTTAATATCTGTTGTTCTAATCTTTCCTGTAATTCAACAGCTTCCATAGACATTAAATCTTCTACTTCTTCAATAGCTGCTGAATATATGTCTTGTAAGAATTTGGTATAGGTAAGTGATTCTGTAAATTGGTTCATCCTACCTAATGCACCACTAAGAGTATCAAATGAAGATTCCCAAATATAGTTTTGTGCTTCTTCTGACATTTCAGGCAACTTATCAACAAATGCGTCTTTTACATCTGCGGTAAATTCCCTTGCACCACTAACAGTAGAAGTTGGGGAATTGATAAATGATACAGCTTCACTATATAACTTCTTTACCTCATCCCATGAGCGTGTTTCACCCTCAAAAGTCATACCAAATTTCATGTGATTCAATGCCTGTAATGATGGTGATAATAAATCTTCTCTTTGTTGCAAGCGTTTAATTCGCTTATTAGCCATATCAAACGTTCTACGTATCTCTTTACGAAATTCAGGGCTACTTTCAGCAGCTTCAATTATCTGTTGTTCAATATCCTTTTCTAATCCGTCAACATTACTAACAGTACCATATTTAGGTACGTATCTAGCCTTTTTATATGTGGCCTTTGAAAACGTAGCTTTACCCTTGAAAGTATTAGCCATAAATTGCACCCCTAAAAATAAAGGCCACATAATGAGGGCAAATTAGCAAACTCATTATGTGGCCTATCCTATTAGACAGGTTTGTTACAAGTGATTAATTGGTTTGCAAAACACAGTGGCTACCACTCCACATCAATAAAATCAATGCTGTAACAAACCCTGTTATAGGTCTTTTGGGTGTACTGACGAATGCTGAAACCCACATGATGACCATTGATAGCGTCGATAGCGTCAGAGCTAGAAAGAATGTCGTTAGCTGTGTCCAACATGTGTTTAGGTGCATTCACAAAGAAGCCTACAGATGCAAACACAGGTGCATCACCAAATTGTGACTTATGATTGATATAAACAGCTGTGAGGGGGTAAACCTTTTCTGCCCCATTTTGCGCGAACAAATCAGCCATTGATGCATACTCAAAGCCTGTAGTATCAATGTCAAACTTACCACCCTTATTAAAGGTCTTACTAAAACTAAAAGCCATAATTCACATCTCCTTAATACTAGTCTTCTTATATGGCTATAAAAATATGGGGTGCTTATGCACCCCATATCATTACCTGTGTTGGTAGTTAACTACCTTAGATGGTTTTGGGGGTTGGTTCCACCTGTTTGGTGTTGGGGGTGGTCTTCTTAGCTGTGGTCTTCCTAGCTGTGGTCTTCTTAACAGTGGGCTTTTCGTCGGTTTCGTCGGCCGAATTGACTGTACAATTGGCTACGATTTGACGCATATCAGCGTAGGTCATGCCACGTGCTGCCATTTCCTCACACATGACAGTGAAGACATTCAACAGACGCTTATCAGTCAGACCACTAAAGGCACGTTTCCAATCCTTGATAGTGGCCTTTGTAATATCGGCTTTTTCATCCTTTACAGAATCGTTAGAAGACTTAGCATCAGAATCGGACACAGCACTATTGCTACTGTCAGTATCAGAAGTGTTAGAAGTGTCAGAAGAAGAAGCATCCATATCGGTAGGTGCTTTGAGGGATTTAGCCCATTCACGTAATTTTGCGCACGATGTATCATAAGAAATTACCCCATCCACTAAAGCGTTCATTACCACTTCTTCAGAAACTGTCATAATCTCAAAGAGTTGGGTTAATCCAAAATCTTCATTCGTCTGTACCCTATGGAAAATGGTGAAAACATCAGTAACATCAGATTCAGGGCCGTTAACGAAATTGGCAGCGATAAGTTTGGATGCCCTAATCATCTTATTGGTCATGTTGGACTTGTAACCAAACATATGATTGGCAAATTCAGAAACCGTCTTATACCCTGTGAGTTGGTATCTACCCTCATTGGAGATTTGCCCCAATTCGTAGGCAACACGCAACATTACCTTTTGTCCCTCATTAGAAAGCCTGTTAAAAGTGGCATTACACTCTTGAATAGTGTTAACACGCTTCAACAGTCCCTCATCAGTGATAACGTCTGTGGGGTTATCAAGGGTGGTAACAGTGGCTTTAGTAATATTACTCATTTTAAATACCTCACTTTCTTTTAGCCACAAAACTACCTCACATATATTAGACCATATTTAGGGGTGAAAGTCAACTAAACAGTGTGGTGGTAGTTAACTACCAATCCTGTCAAAGGTAGTTAACTACCAACTGTGGTATAATTTAGTTGGTTGTGGTTTCGATTAGATAGGAGTTAACCCAATGAAACACTTTATTGTAGAATTGCATGAATTCGTACATCCCTCATGTGGTGCTGTTGCCATTGACATACCACAGATATATGTGTGTTCATCTGCTGTTGCTTCAAAAGCTGCTATGAATGCTTTCTATATAACAGCTAATCATCTTCAATCTATAGAATTGGCCTATATCAATAGCACCCCTTTTCAATTGCCTAATGTTGTTAGTATCGACTACCCCAAAATTGCTAATGTCTCTTCTATTACCATCCTTGATAATGTTTGTTTTGATGCTGATGAAATGACCGAAACAATAACCTATATCAACCTGTCAGAAACCGATTTAGATAAATACCTTGAAAAGGTACATGATTTTTGGATTAATAGGCTAGATAAATGGGATTGTTATTCTATTAAAAGTGCAACAGGTTACACGCATACTATAGTCAATCAAATTTGTGATAATATCGACCTATTAAGAGTGTTAGTTAGTGAATGCATATATTGCAAGAATAAGCAAAAGGATATGACCGATTTATACAGTATGTTTTTCACCAATATCTAAGTAGCATAATTTAACAGGTACCAACCTATAGGGACTAGTAGAGTATACTAGTCCCTTTTTTGTTACATATTTTTTCATTGTTAGTTAACTACCTATAATTTGAGCCTATAAAGACCAATAGTGACAATTGACACATAATCAACATATAGAAGCAAATATGCATTATAAGAATATCATGTAGGTTATGCATTTTAAGGGATATTCATTTTAGTTTGTAGGGAGGTGGTAC
>JAEIGA010010391.1_pt1 | contig 14108 bp, 23 predicted proteins | sample 9270691 | NCBI WGS metagenome assembly JAEIGA01 (sample SAMN17057246, study PRJNA624740) | gut metagenome | biome: biome; isolation source: fecal sample | host: Bos grunniens | place: China: Xizang | collected 2019 | reverse complement strand
TGGTTGGACAATTGTAGTTGCATCAAATAGAGCAGAGGATGAGATGTCAGGACAAGCTGATATTGGTAATGCTCTTTCAAACCGTTTCGCTCAGATTTACTATGAGCCAACTGTAGATACTTGGAGACAGTGGGCAGATAAACAGAATTTCATTTCACCACTTCTTCTATCTTGGCTTTCAATGCCTGAGTCAGAGAATATGTCAGGTGGTAAATTCTATTATATGGATCCTAATGAGGATATGGATGGTGCGGGTGTAACTAAACTAATGTGTACTCCACGTTCTTGGACAAATGCGATGAGAGAGCTTGCTGGTTACTCACACACAGGTACACTTGAAGGATTTACAATCTTTGATATCGACCGCGATATCCTTGCAATGACTCTTAACCAATATGTTCCTGCTAAAGCAGTAGATTCATTCCTAGCATTCTTGGAGGTTATTTCTAAGATTGGTGATTTTGATGCAGCAGTAAGAGATATTTGGAAGAATGGTGGTAAGAAATTTAAACTTGCTAAAAAAGATCTTAACAAAATCTCAATTCCACTTGCTCAGCTAATTTGTTCAAGCCACTCAGATAAACTTCCAACCGAGAAAGAATTCGAATCACTTTGTGAGTGGATGGTAGCTCAGGATTCAGATCAGCTTGCATCATTTGTTCTAGATGTATTCAAAAATGTATTCTGTGATGCAGTAGATGCTAATAAGAGGGATGCATTGTTTGTAGTACAGACTAAGAGAGCTAAGATCGGAAACGATAAAGATGGTAAGTGGTTGATCATTAGAGACTTACTTGATCCAGTTGCAAAACGTTGGGGAATTACAATGGAAGACTTCCCAGATTGGGATAAAGGTAGAAAACTACTTATTAAGAAATACGGAGAGTCATTTGTAAATACTAAAATTGATGGTGTTGAGGCTTTCGGTTAATATATAACACTCTCATAAATAAGAAAAGGGATTCTTACGAATCCCTTTATTTTTGCTTGTTTTTAAGCGATTTAAACGACTTTCTCTTTAAAAGTGATAAATTATATTACTCTATAAAGATCTCTTGTTAAATCGAATATTATTGATTATCATCTACTACAATTTCTTCAAGTTCTTTAACTACGAACCAATCACCATCTGCAACTGAAGTATATCCATTTGCAACGAAATTAGTAATCTCTGGTTCAGACTCACTAGCAGCTGGATTGTATTTCCAGAATTTACCACCTTTTACAATAATCTCAGATAATTCACTCGCATAATTACCCTTTTTATCTCTTAAGTTAAGAGTAAATTTCTGTCCAAAATCACCATCTACGTTATTTGAACCATCAACCTTAAATGTACCAGCATTAATAGTAACTGATGCATTTTTACGAGCATCAACCACAGATACTGGTGAAAAATATTCTCCGCCATTAATAGTAACTACTGAATCACCAGCAGCATATACAGCATATCCATTCTCAGCAATAACTTTACCTTCACCTTCAATAGTAAGTTTACCACCAGTCATCACCTCAAATACATCTGGGTATTTACTAGGGCTAGTTTTTGGGTGTAAAATAGTATATCCATTAAGATCAATTACAGCTTCATTTCTAATTTCTATATAGTCCTCAAGGGTAATATCATTAGTCAATTTCGCATAACCAGTTGTATTTAATTCAGCAAGCAAATCAGTAGCAGTAGCAATCATATTATTTGGAAGTACTGTAATTCCTTTCTCAACAAGAACCTCTGTAATAGCTGGTTGTTTAAGAAGACCGGTATTTGCAAGCTTATCTAAAGTCAATTCAGATAATTCACTTTCATTCTTCTTATAATGATCATAGTAACCAACCTCTGTAATAAGTCTATGGTTGACTAACTCTTGTAAATCTTTTAATTCCATATCAATTGTTTATTTATTATAATAAGTTCAAATTCTCCTTAATGTAATCTGGTAAACTTTTCCTTTTGGTAGATGCAAAGTCCTCTATTTCTTTATTAGTCATATCTCCATCTACTATATCAAGTACTGATTTATCTACATCAGATCTTTTCATTTCACCTCTACGGACAGCTAATGCCATTCCGAATAACGCTTGTTGTGCTTTAGATTTTGCAGGCATATTATTTTAGATTTTTATTGAAAAATGGGTTATCCATCATAACTAATATAATATTATTCAATTCATTACATATCTCATCCCAACTCTTCACAATATCAACCGGTAAAGTATACCACTCATTCATCTCTTTCCAATGAGAGTATCTATTATGGAGCATAGTTTCTAGTCTGAATGGATATTCAGTTTCGAATACATGTCTAAGAATTAACTCAGTTGAATTACCAGTTTGAAGTTTCTTTAGACGAGTTTTTGGGTCACCTTTTGTAACCCCTATCTTATAAGTATCATTATTTATATCTTGAATCAAATATACATATCCCATGTATATATAATAGAGCAAAATAAAAGGAGAATCAAAAGATTCTCCTGTTTTCTTTCGTAATTGATGTATTATTTACAACATTGTTTAAATTCATCTATATAATCAACATTGATACAAATTTCGATATTATTCTCTCTAATATTATAGTATTCATAATATCTATCGCTTTCTAAGAATTCGAATTCTGTTCCTTTTGGAAATACGATAAAATCATCCTTTCCATACTTCTCAGTAAGTAACTCTCCATCAACTTCCGATATAATTTCATCCTCCACTAATGTCTCTAATTCATTAACATCAATCCATTTATAATCTTTCTTAAGAACTGCGTCTTTTTTCATTGATTCGTTTAGAGCTTCATTAATATAATCGGATAAGTTTACACTCACATTTTCGTTAAGTTCTTTAACTTTGTAAAGAGTGCTATTAATAAGCTCCATAATATCATCAAGTAGACTAACAAGTTCTTCATTCTCACCCATTAATTCATATCCTTGTTTAGCAACTTTTTTAAGCTCTTTAAGATATGTTAATGTATTCATATTAGCAGATTGAAGAATATTCTCAAATCCTTTTATTTTTCTACCATTTGCACCCATCCAAGCCTCAATCAGAGCATCTACTTTCTCAGGCATATCCTCATAGAAATCATTCAATGCTATATGTTTTGCATATTTAGCGGTTCTAAGATGTTTTCTCCAAGTAGCCACTACTGATTGTTGAAGGGTTCCGAATAATTGTTCTATTGTTATCATATTACGTTTTATTTATTAATTCTAACATAATAATTCATGCTATCATTACTCCAGCACTCACCTGGTTTAAGACTGAGAACTTCATCAATAACATCTCTATCCTCACCAAACTCATCTTGCCAACTCTCGATGTTTTTATTTGACATAAATCCATAAACTTGATTATCTGGATTAAAGTAGAAGAAATCTGCTCCTTTGAAATACTTATATTCTTTCAATAATTCAAAATCAGCGGATTCTGATATAAATTGTGCTATATTTTTCATTATCTTCTATCTCCTTCAACTTTAATTGTACTAGAATCTCGAAGGATTCGTTGATTTTTCTCTTTTAATAATTTATCAATATTATGACATTTAATCATACTTACATCAACTTTCTCCAAATTCGCTACTAATTCTTTAGCTTTATTAATGTTTTCTGCACAAACAAGATATGTTGTAGTACTATCATCACTTATACACATCCAATGGCTTAATTTAGCTTCATTAATTTGATCAACTAACTTTTTCATATTATTTAACTTTAATTACTTTAAAATGTTTATCTCTAGGACCATTACAATACACTTCATATATAGAATTTATCTCCATATCCATCCAAGGATCGAAACTAGAATACGATTGTAATCTCTCTAAAATATCTAAACAATATTTTATTGCTTTTTTATCATAAGAGTCTAATTCACCATTATCATCCATCCAACAATAATCATAATTATCTTCATTATTATCAATATGACATCTTACATTAACACCCATCATACCTTTATATTCGGTTGTAGTAATTGTGTATATATGGAAATTAGCTGCTTCTAATATAATATCTTTAAGTGACTTCATATTAATCATCATCCCTCTCATCTTCTTCATAAAACTTATCCATGAAAAACTCTAAAGCATCTTCCATAGCGTCTTTATCAAATAGATGGTCTTTATTTTTCTTATTATATTCATAAGCTAATTCAGCAAGAACATTATATACATCATTTTGAAGATCAAATGTTACTTTAGTGTTTATATTAGCCTCTGTAATAAAATCTTTAATATCTTTCATAATTAACTTATTTAATTGTTTCAACAGTACCTGATTCGATATCTGAAATAAAATATTGAAGTAGGTCCATTATTTCATCGTTATTCATATAACGAAGTTGTTTATCGTACCATTTAATTAGATTATTATATGCATCTTTATGGCCTTTAAGTGATGGATTCCACTCATCTTTAGCCTCATTAAGACTTTCATGGGCCATTTCAACACCAGTATTCTCCTCTTCTCTAGGGATTATTGTAAGTACCCAATCACCATTTAATACATCTCTATGCCAAGTATAATTGTAAAAAGCTAAAAAACCTCTAAGATTGTATACATCAGGAAGTATTCTTGTAAAAGTAATATCTCCCCAACCGCAACTATCCAATAAGCAGTTAGTTTTACGCTCACTTCTTAAAAGGCTACCAGTAATAACGATCTGGTCTCCTCTTTTACTCATATGTGTATCTGTAGCTACTCCCCAATGGTTATTATAAGTAATCATCATATTATCATCAATAGATGCAAGTGATGATGGTTCTTCTTTGATAAACTCTTGATAACGAGCAGGAGCAACTCCAAGATTAACTAATTCACTAAATTTATCTCTCATAATTGACTGGATTAATTCAATTTGCTTCTTATTTTTTTGATAAGTTCTGCTAATTCAGCTTCTCCTTTTTTATCTTTTCTAACGTAACAAGCTGCTTTCGCTGCAGCTGCTTGTTCAAAAGCATCATATAATTGATCCTTATCCATTTTATCTATATCTTTTTCATCAAAACGTACATATTTTGATTCGTTAATATTATATAGGATAGATTCTTGTAAAGTTTTCATTTTTTCTCTCTTTTAATTATATAATTTTAATAATGTTTTACTGAATGATTTTTGGACATCGCCTAATACATTATCATCATAAGTATTAACTATCCAACATCTCCATTTAAAATCATCGCCTGGTTTATATAGTTCTGCTTTTTGATCATCAAACTCTTTCCATCTCTGATCCATCACCTTATCAAATTTACTTGATTTGGCATCTTTAACTAATTGATCTGCAATTGATGGTACTTCTTGGAACATTTTTATGAATGTTTCATAATCTGACGCATCAACTATCCATGCGGTTTTAGTACGTTTATGTTTGAAATCAGGTTTCCAATTCTTAACAATTTTACTCAATCCACCATCATAGAATCTTTTAAAATCACCATGTCTATCATGATGATTAGCGTCACTATAATCACATTTTCTTAAAATAGATATTCTAACTCCGTTATATACTAAACCAAATCTACCAAATTCAGCAGAGGTTGATAATACTATAACATTATCTCCAAACTCTCTACGACATTCCAATCTAAAAGTAGTCGATTTACCAGAACTTGATACATTAACTTCAAATTCGTCATTATCGAATTTTAACGCTTCGAAACTATCAATAATTTCTTGTAACTCCGGTGATAATTTTTTGGCTTCAGTTATATATTCTACCAAACTTCTCATTTAAAATTATTCTTTATTTCCATTTCCTTCAGGAGCAAATGACTTATTAAGCATACCAATCAACTCACCCCACTCACCTTTCTCAACAAGCTCTTTATTATCATCTAGCAAACCATCAATAGTTTTATTCATTTTCTCCTCATCAAGCTCATCACCAAATACTTCTTCGAATTTAGCACGAGCAGCTTCGCGGAATGATTTCTCATCTTTAATAGTCTCTTCAGCTTCTTGAATATTGTTAGCCTCTACGATTTCTGTATTCAAACATTCGTTTAAAAATTCAGTAATATTTTTCATATCTCTTTTTTATTTATTTTTACTATTAGTTTCTATTAAGTCTTTATTAGAATTTATCAACACTTTATTAGCCACTTTGTAATAATCATTAGATGTAGAAAGTGATTTATTGGCAACTGTTAAATGTTCTATATCTTTAACCAATAAAGCATTTACATTATATAATGAGTCAATAAGTGACTCTTTATTATCTATAATATTATTTAAAGAGTCAATAGCCATCTCATATTTAGTAGACGCAAAATCCATTCTCCTTTCCGCATTCTTCTTACCACATCCTTTCAAAAACAATAATATGATCAATATTATGACTATCTTATCTACGTGTTTTCTATAAAAATTTTTAAAGTTCATTTTATCTATTATATTTTTGGTAATACATCTGTAACTCACTCATATACTCCAATAAAGATACGTCAGTTTTTCTCGACATATTTTCTGTTGGATACATGTTATTTAAGAAAGTTACTATAAGTTTTTTATCTTTCTTTAAGTGAGAGTCTAAATATTCAAAATCTCCTTTTAAAATATATATAATTTCCTTTTCATTATTAATATTTTCTAGAGATTTTTCCAAGGTCCTATTAAACACATCTCTATTCTCCCATCTATTCAATTCCTCTAACAAAATATACACATCATCATTAGATAAAAATTCTACAATATAATCAGCATCACAACCAATCAACTCTAACATTAATGATTCATTATATAAATCTCTTAAGTTAGATATGATTTCCATTGCATTCCTATCATTACGAAGGTAACTAATGATCTTATTAATAACTGCATTTCTAATATTACCTTCACTCATACCATAACTTTTAGCGATATCTTTTGACTTCTCTCTCTTATAACCAGCTAATCCAAAATATCTATAGAAAATATCCACATCTCTCTGTTTAAACTTCTTCTCTATAAGTTCTTGGATCTGTTTCATTTGTTTCATCTCATCTCTATCAATAGATATATCTTTATCGTCAACACCAAGAGCTCTCAATCTATCTTGTTTAAAATCACCATCATCATCCATACCAATCATACCATCAATAGATACGGCATCTAACATAGCAGTACCATACTTCTCTCTCGAATACCAATTTGATTTACCCATAGTATGGCTTAACTTATCTATATCATTAAGAATCTGTTGCTTAACACGATAACCTGCATATGATTTAAAAGTAGATCCTTTGGTTTGATCCCATTGGTTCATAGCTTGAGTAAAGCCAACTAAAGCAGCTGAAATAAGTTCTTGTCTAGATAATTTAGATTTACCGACATATTGATTAACGATTTTATGAATTAAAGGCATATACATCTTGGCTGCATCGTTGCGTCCTTGTTGAGTAGACAGGTCAACAACCATATCGTCTACTGTCAACTTACCTTTAATAAAATCTACACGTTCATTTGGCGATTGAAAATGAGGAAGTAATTTTACATTAGATTTAAGAGATTTTAACATTCTCCACAACTCATCCAATACAACCTCAGATAAATTATATTTTTTAGATATTTGTTTAATACCAGACTTACTAACAGACATAAGATTGATAAGAACTTCTGGATCTAATATAATATTTTTTTTAATCAAATATAATGTATCCTTTACCATTGATGGTAAAAGTTTAGAAGTCTTATCTATATAATTATTCAATTCTTCAATAGTTAGAATTGGATTGGTATTTATTTGAGATTCGAAAAAATAACTAAAATTATTCATTATTTTACATATATTGATTTTATAATAATATACAAAATATTTAATTTCAAGAGTTAGATGATAACATATAATTTTATTAAGTATTTAATCCTTAATACGAGATATACAAGAATACTTAAACGTATATATAAAGAAGAACAAATACCAGAAAATCTATCTAAATTATTCAATTCTAATTTTAAAATAGATTGGGTTGGTAGATTATACACTGTTATAAATCCAAACTTATTAAATGGAGAATATGATATGAATACTCAAATATTCGAATATGGTGAAAAAGGTTTGACTAATGAGATATTCATAGAAAGATATATAATGCAAAAATTAAATATAGCTTCTAATTTCATCAAAGCTAATAATTTATTTGATCTTCTTACTTATAAAATTGAGAAAATTGATGAGTATGATAATTACTTATTTATAATTGAACCAATATCTTTTAACGATTTTGTAAAGAATACAAAAAGATTTAGTATATTATTATCAAGTTTGATTATAGCTGGAATAACATTATTTTTAACATTTAAATATATTTAAACGAAAAATGAATAGACAAGATTTTAATGGAAAAACACCTCAAGAACTTGAGCAGATGTTTGAAGGAGAGTTGAAAACCTATAAAGAGACTATTGATACAATGATGACTCTTGAGGAGTTGATGGATGCAGAACAGAAATTGATGGAAGAGGCTCAAGAGTATGATAAGTATCTTGATACGGTAGAGTACCCACTTGTAGATAAAGTTGAGTTTGATGGTTCAAACTATTCAAGAAATGATTTGGCAAAAATTATTATGAGCGCTATTTCCAAAATGGAGGTAGAATGGGCAAATACACTTGGGCTTTATGAGATGTATAATATCTGGAAGAATAAAGATATGGCATCGGTAGCCTATAAAGTATATGATTCAACATTGAGAATCCTCAATCAGGTTAAATATAAAGGACCACAAGAGTGGAAAGATATGCTTGCCGTAAATAAATTCCTAGCAGAATGTCATGCGGACTATACTCTGGATACTAACTTCAATGTATTGATTTCAAAGAAACATAATTGTATTCTTGAGAGATATGAGTTGGTGCAGAAAGAGAATAATGTAGTTGATGAGGCTACTGTGGTTCAGTAGTATTAATTATAATTCTTTCATTTGTTAATAAAAAAGGATCCTTTCGGATCCTTTTTTATTTCCTAGACTCTAAATAAACATAAAAGCCATCCACTGTTTTCGGCGGATTCTCCATCTGGCTATAAGGCATACATGCTAAGTATCTTCTTTGTTTTTCTTTTTGGAATATCAGCTCTACATTATTATCTGCAAATGTTACTGATTCTAAATTACTAAATCCTTTAATATCCACTATATCACTTAATTTAGCACCTTTCTTTAATACCAACAATGGATCATCAACTAAAGAATAACGTTTTTGATTATTACAAATAGCTTTAACTTTTTTAAAGTTCTTAACAGCTATCTTAACCTCACCTTTATTCTTATCATTTATATTACATGTTTGTGGGAATTCAAAAATTTTTGCAGCTATATCATCAAATTCATCAAACATAAATGGATCATAAAAATGCAATACGTTAGCATTTGATTTTACATTCTTAAATTCTAACTCATCAATAGTACTATTTACCCTTATACATGATTTTTTAGTAGACTCTTGAAAATCTATATTAAGATTTTTCAATGATTTTGGGTTAGCAAAATAACATATTAAAGAATTCATCCCTTTATTATGTTTAATTTCTATATTAAGATCTTTAACACGCACCCCCCAATCCTCAACTTCAAATTTTGAACATATAATATTTTTAAATGTTGTGTTTGGAGACAACTCCCCACCAGAATGTGCACTACTTATACGCCAGCTTCCATAAACGGGACCACCATCATAATCCCATATAACTTCAACAGTATCAGCTTCAGGTATATATTTTTTAATATCGAATGATTTCTTTTGACTTACCTCTTGCGCAGAATTTAAAGTAACTTTTCCATTACTATATGTATGTGGTTCTGGAGTTGAGCTATGTCTATATTTTATATTATGTAAAAATAATGCACCATTAAATAATAATCGATTATTTTTATTCAACATATCAGATATAGCTATATCTTCTACCCTATCTTCCAATTCATCATCAAGTAAAGACTCATTTAATAAATATTTATATAAATTTTTCATACTATCTTTTCTCATTAAATTTATAATAAACATTAGATATTTTATATTGTACACATAAAAAGTATATTATATGGGAGTTTTTAGAACATTTGCAGATTTAGTATGGGACGCTGTAGAAGAAGATATTAAGAGAGAAAAAGAAATTCTCGAAGAGAGGAGAAGGTTGGAAGAGATAAAACGTTATCATAAAAATAAATTAGAACAAGAAAGACTAGAACAAGAAAGACTAGAACAAGAAGCTTATTGGGAGCAGTTATATAAAGATCCAACAAGTGTCATGATTTGTCCTTTTGGTTGGTCTCCATTTGGTATTTACCTTTAATAATTATATAAATGAAAGATTACATAGTTTGTTGGGACGTGGAAACAACTGGTCTCAATTCTAAAGAAGATTCAATCATTCAGTTAGCAGCTATTAAATTCCATAAAGATTCATTCAGAATCATTGATAGTAAATGTTGGTACATTAAACCAGCACATGCTTATACTATCTCACCACAAGCACAAGAGGTCCATGGCCTAACTAAAGAGTTTATTGATAAGAATGGTGTGTATTTTAAAGATATTGCACAGGAGTTCTTTTCAATGATCGAAGATGCTGATCTACTTACTTATAATGGTAACTCATTCGATATCAAGTTCTTAAATGAAGAATGTAGGAGATGGAATTTAAGTTTGCCAATTTCTGGTAAGAAGTTCTACGACGCATACAGCATGGAATGTCGCTTTACTCCAAGAAATTTGAGTTCGATGTATAAAAAATATACAGGTGAGGACTTGGAAGATGCTCATGATGCTTTGGGTGATGTAAGAGCAACAATCGCAGTATTTAATAAACAGATGGAGGTACATGGATTGACTTATGATGAAATTGATGAGTATCAAGAGAATAATCTATTAACTCCGGATGGAACAATTAGAAATGCTGCAGCTGCTGGTGATGAGACTCGAATCGTATTTGCGGTTGGTAAGTATAAAGATTCTGAGTTTATGGAAGTAGCTAAAAAAGATCCAGGATATATTAAGTGGTATATGGAGAATCTTGCTGCTGACTATACAAAAAATATTTTGAAAGAATATTATGCAAAAAACAGAAAAACTGTAAAATAATATACAGTTGTGAGTATATTATGATATACAGTTAATAATAGTTATAAACTTTTTAATACTAATTCTAAATGGCAAAAAATAAAAACGTATCTGAGTTTGTTTGGCCCGAGTTTAAAAATGATAAAGAGAGGATCAAAGCATACTCAAAACGATTTGCAGAAGTGTCTATCGCTGAGGCATTCGAGCAGATTTATAATGTAAAACTAGATCTTACTAATAGTGCTGCTAATGAAGTCCCTAAAGATCTATTGAAGGGTGATGTAATCAGTTTAAAAATCAATAGCATTGGTAAGAACATTGTTAATTTCGATGCGGGTAATTATAAGACTCAAATTACTACTAATGTCAATCTTTGGAAATATGATAAATTCAAATCATATATCCCATCAGAACCGGTTAAGGTTAAAGTAGTTGATGTTCAGAAGAACAAAGTTGTAGTTGACCCTATCATGGCATTGGTTGAGGATTGGATGGTTCCAATTATTACTAATCCAAACATCCAGAAAGTAATCAATAATCCACAGACTATTAAAGTTAAGAATCTTCAGTTGACTCGAGGTGGATTTACAGGACAGGCAGTTATCCCATCAGTTACTGATTTTGTTGGTGCTGAGTATACTATGGATGCATTTATTCCTGGTTCACAGATTGTATTGAATATTACTGATAATTTTGAACAGTTTATTGGTAAAGATGTTGATGTGTTTGTACTGAATTATATTCAAAGACCTGGTGTTAATCAATCGGGAATGTCTTTGATCTGCTCGGTTAAAGAGTATTTGAAGTTCCAGGGTGAGAAGAATATGATGAGTATGTTCAATGAGTGGTGTGGTGAGACTGATGAGTGGAAGAATATGGCTTCTACAGTATATCAGGGTAAAGTAACAGGTATTATCAATTCAAGTAAAAAATGTGGAGTATTTGTTGAGATTCCTGCATTGAAGATTACTGGAATGATTAGTACTGAGCCTGATAAATTGGTTAACTACAAACCACAAGACGATGTCCAAGTTAAGTTGACAGGATTTGATGAGGAGAAATTCTACGATCCGGATACTAAACAGATGAGACATGTTGAGCCTTATAATATTCGAATGGGATATTTGGAGAAGTGTAATATTAAGCCAATTTTGGAACTTGCATAAAAAAAGAAAAAGACCTCTTAGGAGGTCTTTTTTATACTAAATCGAAATCTATATTATTAAATTTAAAAGTTATATCAAATGTACCAACATTTCTTTCAACTTTACTATAATCGAATTCCAACCCATCAATACCATCAATATAGCAATCTATAAACTTTACTCTTGCATTTACTTTACCAGAACCATCCATTAAATCAATATAAAGTACCGGAATTGGTCCATAACGTAAAGGTTTACATATCTTATAAAAAATAGTTTCATATATCATAAAATAATTATAAAAACCTTGATTTAATCTAAATGTCACTTTAAATTCTTTTGATATCTTTTCTAAAGGGTTTTCAGAAGTCACATGTAATATATCATGTTTTGGTTCAACATTCATTTTACCCAATCCACCACTATTTGATCGTTTAATATCATTAGATCCATGTTGTTCTTGAACTACATTTATATCTGATATAGATGGGAAAGAAACACCTTGAATGGATTCATTTAAATAGTCTATAGGAGTTGATATTACTGCGGCATTCTTATTAAGTATATTAGTATACTTCTCCTCTATTTCAATTGGTAAAAAGTCTTTAGGCAAAGAAAATTTAAAAAGATCGTATCTAGGAGATAATGATAACATGATTTTTCAATATATTTATTCATATAATAATTTGGAGGGAGGTATGACTAAAGAAGAGATTAATACTTTAAAAAAACTGAGAGATAAATGTAAATTTAGAATACAGGCAACTAAAGATAAACCTACTCATAGAAATCGTAATATTAAACGTGTAATAGATTTATATGATATAACTGAAAAATTAAAATCCGAGGGAAGAAAAGTTAATATCGAAGCAGATTACTATACATATGAATATTGGGGGATTACGGAAGATATAGTAAATGACGTTAAAAAACATCCGGAAAAATATACATCAGATAATAAAAGAATTATAAATAAACCAATTCCTCAACCAAAAACAACAATATCATCTTCCATAACCAAAAATATACAACAACTTCCTAAAAAGAGCAAGTACATTATAAGTCTTGCTTGGACAGAAGATAACGTCCATAATTTGAAAAATACAATAGATATTATAAAAGAATATTTTGATGATCTAGAATTAAAAGATATTGGGACGGAACAATTTAATAAAGGAAATATTATAGAATACGTTTCTAAATATGAATGGGTAGGTGATGACGAGTCATTTAAGATACTTAAATATTCAGCTCAGTTTATATTGGATACTGTTTCTAAAAATGATTATGAGAAGTTTAATATAGCAATTTACGGTAAAAAGAAAGGTGTATGAGTTTATTAGATGATAAAAATGATAATATTGAGAAGCTGTTCGAAGATTATATGAAAGATATAAAAGGACAGTTGAAATCAGAAATCCTACAACAAGTAATGGATAATTATAATGATTTACTTAATCGGTATATGATTGCTAAGGGTCAAATAGATATACTTAAACAACATGTGCATAGATTAGAAGAAGGAATAACTCATATGAGACTGGATAAATATGATAATTCTCAGGTATTTTTACATATCCCTTCAGATTTAATCACAGACATAAGTATGTTTAAACAAGAATTGTATCTATGAGCATATTAAGAGAAGATAACCCAATAACAAAAGAATACTTGGTTGAGAAGTATAATATGAAACCATACTTCTATGATGGTACTAATGATAGCGACATGTATGCGGTAGAAGTATGTATATATAGAAATCACAATTCACAATATGAAAGTAGATCAATAAGTAGAGGGTTAATAAGTGGTATGGTATTCTCGGCATATTATCATTTGACATACGATTTCAATAGCAATAGAGCCCGCGTAGTATATCAAGATTATTATAAAGTTCTCGGTGGAGGTGGTAAAGATATAATGATTTATAAT
>JAEIGA010010390.1_pt1 | contig 14108 bp, 7 predicted proteins | sample 9270691 | NCBI WGS metagenome assembly JAEIGA01 (sample SAMN17057246, study PRJNA624740) | gut metagenome | biome: biome; isolation source: fecal sample | host: Bos grunniens | place: China: Xizang | collected 2019 | reverse complement strand
CTTCACTTAAGCTTGCGGCAAATGTTCCATTGCTTCTTGCATACTGGCCCATATTCCACTCATATGCTTCATCGGCCGTATCTAAGTTTGTAATCGGACACCAGCACATCGCACCGGCAATTGCATTTGACAGGACATTGCCGTCCTTTGAAACCATTGCTGCCTGTATGTTTTCAAGGTATGGATTGTACAGTTCGCTGTTTCCGCTGGCGCCCATTATTGCGGATTGGGCTCCTCCACCGCTGTGGCCGAAAGTAAATATTTTTTCATTGTCGCCGGGAAGGACATCTCCGTTGAACCGGTAATAGGTTACTGCGGCTTTCAAGTCAGTCACTCCATCCGGGGCCTGGCCGTTGTCTCTTCCGAAACATCCTGCATTCAAATAAATAAATCCTGCATCGGTATAGTCTTTCACTTCAGCTGCATTATAGCTGGTTGGTGCAGCACATGATGAATAGCCCGGGGTATTGACCGGCATCACTATAGGTGCTGTTGATGCAGTATAGTTTCCAACTTGCTCAGAGTCTTTCACAGTGCATTTGTATGTTCCATTTGAGTTTTTTGTTGCATCAAAGTATTTTCCGGGAACATATATTCCACAGGATTCATATGCTGTGTCCTTTGGATTCATACAGTATACGAGTCCAATTTGATAGTAAATATCATTTTCCGAATCATAACTCCAGTTATTCATATTGATGGATAGCTTTTGGGTTAGTGCAGACGCATTATAGGATGGCCCATCTCCGGTTGGAGCATTTTTAGAAAATAATGTAAATGCTCCGGCGATTGCTATTATTAAAATAACTGCAATTATGAGTATTTTATATAATTTTTTCATGTTATCACCAGTGTGTAGTATTTAATAACTCGTAAGTGATATATATTTTTTACATTTCAGTGTTGGAAATTAGTTTTTGGCGGGTTGTTCTGAATAATAAAAGAAAAAATATTATATATAAAATAGATACCTAATATCATGTTTAAATTTTCCAAAGATGAAATACGAAATTTGACTATTGCATTTATTGCACTCACAATATGCTTTGCAATAGCAACTGCCGGAATAAATGCTAAGGGGATTCTTTCAATTTTGCCTATTGTCATTATTGGTGTGGTGATAGGGTCTATTTCTCATGAGCTTGGACACAAATTCGTGGCAATGAAATACGGTTGTGATGCGGAATTTAAATTATGGCCTTTAGGATTGTTACTGGGATTTGTTACATCATTTTTAGGATTTGTATTTGCATCACCGGGTTCAATTCACATTCATCCGGATAATCTTTCTGATGAAATAAACGGCAGGATTTTCATTGCCGGTCCGATGGTTAACATGGTACTTGCAATAATACTAATATTAATTGCAGCTTTAATATATCCATTAAACGGCCATTCGTCCCTTTTTCATTTGATTTATTTAACATGTGCAATCGGTTTTTCTGTTAATAGCTATTTGGCAACATTCAACCTATTTCCTATTTATAGTTTAGATGGAACCAAAGTTTTAAAGTGGAATGCCAAGATTTGGATTGTTGCAATTGTCATTTCAGGAATTATGATGCTGATGTCCATTACAATAGGTGCTGAAAATATGGTAAAATTATTTTTAGTATTGTAAATGGTCAATTTCAAAAGATTTAATAATTTTAACATTAAACTTAAATAGTATATTGCATTAAGATAGTAAAAGAGGTGAAATTATGGATGAAAGAATTTCAGTGGATGATGTTTTACAATATCAGCACTTGATTACAAAAGCGCCATCATTTTTATTGGGAAGGATGGCAAAGAAAAAATCAAATTTAGTCAGTAAATTTAAATCACCTGTTCAATCCTATTTGGCCAGATTAAATGATGATCAAAGAAATAAACTGCATATAGTTTTAAATAGTGAAGTTGAGGATTTGCAGACATTAATGGCCGAAGCTTATAAAAAGACTAAAGTAAAACAGTATAAAATATTGGCAGATCCTAAACATAAAGAATTTATAGAATTCAATCTTGATGAATTGAGAAAAATTATTTAATTTTCTTAATTTCTTTTCTTTTTTTTGTTAATGCTTGAAATTATTCATTGATTCAAGATAATCATCAAGCAGTTTAAATAACTCTTCTTTTGTTTTTATTTTAAAGATTTTTGGCTTTATTTCAATGCTTCCCGGCAGATTTTTCAAATAATAAGCAGTATGGGATCGCATTTCTTTGATGGCTACTTCTTCACCTTTCAAATCAATCAGTAATTCTGTGTGTTTTTTAGCCATGGATATTTTTTCTTCGGCAGTTGGCCTTTGGGGCTCTATATCTTTGTCAAGATAATCTGCGCACTGCTTTACAAGCCATGGATTTCCTCTAATGGCACGGCCAATCATTATTCCGTCACAACTTGTTTCATCTATCATCTTTTTTGCATCATAACATGTCCAAATATCGCCGTTTCCAATAACTGGAATCGATACACTGTCTTTTACTTCTTTAATTATGGACCAGTCTGCTGCAATGTCATATCTGTCCTCCCTGGTGCGGGGATGGACTGTAATGGCTGATGCTCCTGCATTTTCAATAATTTTCGCCATTTCAACAGCATTGATGCTGTCACGGTCCCATCCGCTTCTAATTTTAACGGTAACGGGAATAGGAACACTGTCAACAACGGTTTCAACTATTTTCTCTGCTTTTGAGGGATTTTTTAAAAGTGCGCTTCCTGCCCTGCTTTTTATTGCAACCTTTTTAACGGGACATCCCATGTTAATGTCGATAATGTCAGGTTTCATATTTTCATAGATGAATTTTGAAGCTATTTCGAATGATTCAGGCTCGGCTCCGAATATCTGCTGGGAAATCGGTCTTTCTTCCTCGGTCATGTAAAGCATTTCTTTAGTCCTGTAATTGTCATACATTATGGCCTTGTCTGAAACCATTTCTGTTTCAATAAGTCCGCAGCCCATGGATTTGACAATTCTTCTAAATGCGGAGTCACATATTCCTGCCATGGGTGCAAGCACCACCTGGTTTTCAATTTTCACATTACCGATTTTCCATTTCATAAAACCATCTAAAAATTGTTATAATTATATATTGGGGATTATATAATTAATATTACCTACTATTTGGAGGTAACCATGAATAAAAAAATATTCGTTTTATTACTTGCAGCTATATTTTTAATAGCTTCTGTTGGTTTTATTTCAGCAGAAGAGTCATATGATGATAATGATGATTCATATGATGATGTTGTTGCATCTTCTGATAATATGAAGGATATTAATGTTCAAAAAGTTTGGAACGATAATGGTTTTGAAAATAAAAGACCGAGTTCCGTTCAGGTTGAGCTTTACGCTGATGGGAAACTTGTAGATAGGCTTACTTTAAGTGATTCTAATGGTTGGAAAGCTACTTTTAAAAATGTCGATGTGTCTTCCAATATTAAAGTTGTTGAAGTAGGTTCCTCTTCTGATTATGATGTTTCTTATAGTGGTAATGCTGAAAATGGGTTTGTTATAACTTCTAAAATTATTAAAACAGGTTCTGATGATGTTTTAGGTACAAGTAATGTTTCTGATAAATTGCAGGATGTAAATACTGGTTTAGAAAATCTAAAAGGTAATGAAACTGGCAATAATAACGATACAAATGGTACTGATGATCCAAAGGAAGTTGTAGACAATAACACCAATACTAATACTACTGATAATACAGAAGTTCCTGACAATGATAAAACTGCAGATAAAACTGTTAATAAAAACGAAAAAACTGTATATAAAAACGAAAAAACTGTAAATAAGACTGTTATTAAAGCTAAGGAAAAAATTTCTCCTAAAAAACCGCCGGCTAAACCAAGCAATCCTATACATTTAAGAAACACTGGTTTGCCAATTGTTGTTTTAGCTTTGGTGGCAGGAATTGCAATATTTATTCCTTTAAACCGTAAAAAATAGATAAGAGAATATTTTCTCTTATTATTTATTTTTTTTAACTATTTTTTTGTAATACTTCTAAAAAGAAATATTTGGACTATTTAGTTAAATAGTCCGTCTAAGAATCCTTTTGCAGTATCAGTAGCGTTTGTATTGTTTAACACGTCGGATACTTTTGTTTCGTAATTGTTTATGTCTCCTTGCACATTTTGGATTTGTTCTATTGTTGTTGCAAGGTTTTCAATATCACTGTTTGTAATGTTGATGTTATTTACAACAGTGTAATTATTGATTATGTTTACGATAGTTTGGTGATCTGTAACATTTTCCTCTTTAACGGTTTCTTTTACGTCATCAACCATTTTGGATAATTCATCTGAGCTGACATTTGAATTTTCAACAATTTCTGCTTGTGTATAAATCTCTTTGTTAGCAGCTTCTTTTACAGTTTCAGGTATTTCAACATTTGTAGCTTCTTCATATGAATTCATTATTCCGGCTAATGCGGATTCACCAGTTGCGCTCACAGGACTTGTTACATAAACGTGTCCGCTTTTGATTCCTGCTGATTTTAAAGCAGATAAATACATGTCTCCTGTTATTGTAGTGATTTTGGATTTATCTACACTAACTTCAAGATTGTCATTATCATTTAAATCAACAAGCGCTGATGAAAATATTTGGTTAGATCCGTAAGTTTTACCAGTAATTGTACTTGAAATTTTATTTACTTCGCTAGCAGAGATAATTTTAGTATTTGCATTTCTTAAATCAATATTTGCCTGATTTTTGAAAAATGTATCAACAGTATTTTTATAGTCTGCATTTGCATTTGTAGTCTCGCCGTAGGTAATTACTACAGGGTCCACTTGGCCTGAAAATCCGATAGGGATAATCATTCCAACTAATATTATAGATAAAATAACAATACCTATTGTACTTTTGCGCATATTATCACCTCTTTATAATAGCAAATTTTATATGTACATTTAAGTATTTAAATGTATATTATTTGAGTGTGTTTTTTCATATTTTCTTTAAATTTTCCAATAATTCAACAACTTTTATATGTTCTCAAATCAAATTTAATCTTATAGTAAATATGATATTGCTATGCTTTTTATAATTAATTTGAAGGAGGTGAAAATACGGTAAAATTAGATAATAGGGTAATATTTGCATTAATTATATCTGTATTGCTTCTATTTTCTGCAGGTTCAGTATTTGCAGCAAATAATGAAACAATATCTGATGTAGTAAGTGTTCCAGTCGAAATAGAAGAAATATCGCACACAGGCAATGAAATTGATAATCTTCAATCTGCTAATTCAGAGGGTCAAAAGCTTGAAGCAACAAACAATGTAATTAATGTTGTTAATGTTAAAGACGCTTATAATCAGACTAGCAATACCTGGGATGAAGACGGATTTAATTTAGCGGGAGCTACAATTAAAGTTTTCGATTCTTCAAATAAATTGATTTCAACACATAAAACAGATTCAAATGGAAATGCTGTAATAAAAAATCTGGGATCATCCAAATACTATTTGGAGATTTCTTATTCAACATATGAACCGATAAAATTGGATCCGATTGATTTTTCTAAAAAATCAGGGACTGTTGATATTAAGGGTTTAATGTTTGTTCCGGATATTTTATTACTGGTGGATTATAACTCTCACAATGAAAAGGTAGACTTACTGATGAATATGTCTAGAAGAGTTGCTTATATCAGTACCACAGATTTTGATAAATCCAGAGCATGGCTGGTTGAATATGCGAATTTTATGCATATAGACATGTTTTCCGAATCTGCATACAGTGTGCTTACTGGTCAGTATTTAAAGGAACTCCTGGCAAAATCTCCTGCTAACGCAAAATATAATGTTGCATATACTTTCAGTGTGTTTTCAAAACAGATAATGAATAACACCGGTATTCACATAGTAGGGGCTTCTCCGGCCAACAATACTTTCGATACTATTGAAAATACTTACATAGGTTCTTATTTCCAGGCCCGTGATATTGAAGAGTCAGATATTTTGTTAAGCAATATGAGAAATTATTTGGATTATGTCCGTTACTTAATCGATCCTTCAAAATATGATAATCCAACACTTGATGAGAATAATGCTCCATTAATGTCTCCCGAATGCGGATTCTACCATCCTGACTTGGGAATGTATACTTTAGTTCCTGAAGGAAAGTTAATTAATCAGTGGATTTGTGAAAATCCGGGTTATACTCACAGTAGTGATGGAAGTTTGAATTGGATGACTGAAAATTATGTTGTCTGGTTAACTAATGTTTTAGACCCTACAACATTGTTCAAAAAATTTGAAAGTGATTATATTGCTAAATTCCATCCAACAAAACCATTCATAGCTATTGCTTCCTATTATGGTGGTGAAGAAGTTTCCGATGCCTTGATTAGAGGTTATGAAGCTAATGGCAGACCGGCTTTTAACGTATTTAAAACTGGTACTCAACCTCCTATGTCTTCAATATTAAATAAAATTAATAATATTTCAATTGTAGGCATTTCTGCTGTTAATTCTTTATGCAGCTGGTCTTTAGATTATGCTAATGGTACTGCAGAGCCTGATTTAACTGATATTGATTTGCATGTATTGAAAGGAATTGTTGAAATATCAGAATACAGTTACAACAGTGAATTGGGACCTCAAGTTGAATGGACATTCATGGTTACCTATCCGAGTTTTGAAGGAGTATTCGGTCAGGTTGCATTGTCCTGGGTTGATAGCTTAGGTAAGTCACATGTGATTCAAGATGGTGTAGATAAAATGGTTCAGCTAAATTGTAAATGGGCCGATTTGCATGACTTGAACAATTCTGATAAAAAAGTAGCTATTATGCTTTACAACTATCCGCCAGGTAAAGCGGAAATCGGAGCATCATATTTGGACGTATTCAGCAGTGCTTATGAACTGCTCATTCAACTGGCTCTCCAGGGATATGATGTCGGAGGAAATTTTGTATATTCAAATTATTACAATAACACCTTTGAGGTGCTTCTCAATACTTCCACAGATTATAAGATTAATGGAACTTACGCTAATCTCATTTCATTATATAATCTGACTCAGATAATATTCGACATGAACAATAAAGGTTCATGGGCAAGCGGTTTACTTGAAAAATACGTTGAAGAGAATTGGGATATTTTAATGAAACATCATCAATTAATTTCACTTGAAGATTTCGAGTATCTGACTTCAGATATTAGGGATGAGTTATATAATAAGTTAATCAGTTATTGGGGAGATAATTTAGGTCCTGCAATGGTATATAAAAATAAATATATAGTAATTCCAGGAGCTTGGTTCGGTAATGTCTTTATTACTTTCCAGCCTAGTAGAGGTTGGGAGGAAGTTCAGGATTATCACAGCCTGGTTATCCCGCCACATCAACAGTATGTTTCATTTTATAAATGGATGGAAAAAACTGCAAAAATCAACGCTATTGTAAGTATGGGAACTCACGGAACTCTTGAATGGTTACCTGGTATTAATCTCGGTGCATTCCCTGGAGACTGGACATTTGAACTGTCATTAATTCCAACAGTCTATCCATATATTGTATCCAACCCTGGTGAAGCAATGGTTGCAAGGGACAGAAGTTCTGCATTATTGATTACTCACATGACTCCTGCAATGGTGTCTTCAGAGTTATATGGTAATTATACTACTTTAAAAAATTATATTAATTACTACAAGGAACAATTAAGTCTCAATGTAACTTCCAATGCGGAATCATATAAAACATTGATTTTGGAATTGGCACCGGAATTAGGTTTCAGAAATTATTCAGCCGGCAATGAATCATTCCAGGAATGGATTGATGATTTGCATCATTACTTGGATTCAATGGAAGATGACTTCAATACTTTTGGTCTTCATACCTTGGGAAAAGTACTGACAGGTTATGAGTTAACCGAAGAGGTAATTACAATTGTGACCTCCCAGACCAAGATTTATAATCAGTTAATTGAATTCCTGTATCCTGAATTGGTAGAGTTGGATTTCTATAAGGATATGCAAAAGGATTTCAAGTATTCCAAACAGGTTGATGCAATTAAAAACTTCCTTAAGAATTATGTTTCCCGTCTTGTCAATGGTACTTCAGCACGGGATTTGAATAATGAATTCGGTATCAAAAAAGGTACTGCTTTATATAATTCAACAACTTACTGTGAAGACATCATTGCCAACATTCAAAGAAATAATGAATGGAATGCAATTCTGCTCTCATTAAGTGGTCGTTATGTAAAATCAGGATTATTTGCTGATCCTTCCTATGGTGATTCAATACCTACAGGATATGATGGTTATGCTTCTGACCCAACAAGAATGCCGTCTTATGCGGCATACGAATCTGCTGTTACAATAGTTAATATGCTTTTGGCAAATTATTATGAACAGCACGGAAAATGGCCGGAATTAACATCATTAATCTTATGGGGTACTGAAATTTCCAGAACTGAAGGAATCGGTGTTGCAGAATTCATGTATCTTTTAGGATGTAAACCGGTATGGGCAGACAACGGAAAAGTTTTAGGTGTAGAACAATTGCCTTTAGAGGAATTAAAAGTAACATTAAACAACGGCACTGTTTTAAACAGACCTAGAATTGACGTGTTTGCAAGTATGGTTACAAACAATAAGGACTGGATTACATGGATGCTGACTTCAGTAAACCTGGCCTTGAATGCTGCCGGTGAAGATGAAACAAATAATTATGTCAAAAAACATTATGCGGAAAATCCTATGGTGGACAGATTATTCGGTCTTCCGGGCAATGTTTTGGAAGGAACAGGTATGTCAAATCTTATTCCGAATACTGCAGACTGGGATATTTCTTCAGTTAACGAGTATGCTATGGATATTTATTTAAGTAAAGTATCCTATTCATGGACTCTTGATGAAAAAGGAAATATTGTAGTTAATAATCAAAAAGAAAACTATAAATATTTACTTGAAAATGTCGATGTAATTACTCAAAACTTTGACAGTTCCTGGAGACTGTTTGATTCAGACGATTACTATGATTGGTTTGGTGGTTTGTATAATGCTGCTAATGTATTGAAAGAACAGTCCGGTAAAGAAAGACCTGACACTTCATTCTTTGATATTAGAAATAAGAATAACTATATTTCAAGGACTTATCAGGAAGAAATAGACTTTGAAGTTAGAAGCATCTTATTAAATCCGCAATATATTAATGCATTAGTCAACACTCCTGCAGGAATGAACGCATATGCATCCAGATTCCAGAACTTCTATGCAAGTACTGTAATCGGTGGAGGAAAATTAAATAAAGAACTTGGTAACCAGCTGGCTAAAACTATGCATAACATTAATTCAGGAGTTACCAATTCCCAGTTAGCTGCCGGTGCTCAGTCTTCAACTGCATGGCTGATTTATATGGCCCAGCAAGGAATCTGGCAGGCTGATGCAAAAACCGTAAAAGATCTGGTCGATGATTATATGGATTCCGTTAATAAGTATGGTGTTGCATGTTGTCACCACACATGTAAAAATCTTGCATGGAATGCCGAGATCATCCAGTTAAGTTCCTTAACTCCTGCTGAAAAGCAAAAATTCGCTGAAATTCTTGCTCAGGCAACAAATACCGAACCGTTATATAAAATGGATCAGGATTTTGATAAACAGGGAAGTAAAGGAAATAATAACGGTGCAGCTTCTGAAGGTGAACAGGGTAATCAAAATGCCAATGTATTGTCAAACAGCACTTCACAGCAATCACAATCTGACGGTTCCAATGCCGGAGGTCAAACTGCATTTGGTGAAGACCCATCAGCTGCAGGCGATGCAAAATCCAATGCAGATTCACAAAGTTCACAGGACGCATCCTCTGGAGGAGAAAGTGCAGGCGGTGCTAAAGCATATGAACTTTCAGAAAAATCAGCTTCCAAAGCTGCAAGTTCTACCGAATCCAGCATGCCGATATTTGTAATTATCGCAGTAATTGCATTAATTGCAATATTCCTGGTTGGATATGTAAGAAAATATGATGAAGATGATTATTAAAATCATCAACTTTTTTTATTTTTTTTAGTTATTTTTAAATATTATATCTTTTCATAACTAATAATATAATAGAAAATTTTTAAAGTTTAGTTTAATTAAATTTTCTTTAATATATAAAAATTTAATAGATGAGGTATAATAATGATAAAAAAATTTAATATTTTTTTAGTTTTATTACTGCTTTTCATTTCAGTTGCTGCGGTCAGCGCAGTTGACAATGAAAATATGACTGAAATGGGTAGTAATGAAGCTATTCAAGATACGTTAGAGGTATCTGTTGATGAAGATATTAATTATGCTTCCGATAATTCGGTTGAAGTGATATCAAGCAATGAATCAGATTTGCTTTCTTCATCTTCATTTACCATTACTGAAAGTAATTATGACCAGTATTTTAATTCTAGAAATGGAGAATTGGTTTCTTCTGATGTAAAATCTGGTGATACAATAATTTTAGACGGCAGTTTTTCAAAGAAGAACTTTATTGTTAATATTCCAGTAAATATTGTTGGTTCTTCTTCCAATGATTTGAAAAACTCCATGGTCTTTTTGAAAAGCGGTGCTTCAAAAAGTACAGTTTCTAATTTAAATATTGCAAATTCCGCTTCCGGTAAAGCAGGTGTTGTTTTAGATGGTGCAGATTATTGTATAGTTAAAGATTGTATAATAAGCAATACCGGTGCTGGTTCCTATCCGATTTCAGTTATCAATGGTGCAAATTATAATAATGTAACCGGCAATAACTTAAAAGGATATGGTACTTCATACGGTCACGGTACCAGATCAACACCGGGATTAATCGTCAGCGGTTCTCATTATAATTATATAGCAAATAATTATGTTGAAGTGGATGACGCCAACGGTATATACCTGTCAAGTTATTCTGGCGAAAGTGATGATAAGCTTATTAGAAATAATGGGGGCATTTCCAACTTTAATGTAATTTATAATAATACCGTTAAATGTAATGAAAAGATTTTGCCTACTTCCTGGTGTTGGCTGATTCAGATAATGGGTAACAATAACACTATCAAATCCAATACTGTTATTAGAGGCTACAGAGGCATTACCACCGCAGGTTCCGGAAATATTATTGTGGGAAATACTATCATTAACATTACCGGTGCTGATTTTAATCACCTTGGTGTTGAAACCGGTGGAGAATATGGTATTGTAGGAGCTTATCAGTCTACAGTAATAAACAATACAGTTATTGGCGCTAAAATAATTTCAACCGGTGCCGGAATATCTGCAATTGACAATTCAGTTGTTGAAAACAATTGGGTCAATATCACTAAAGTGGGTAAAGGTATTAATTTGGCCGGTTCCAATGTAGTGGTCAGAAACAATACAGTTTACACAGTATCCGGTTCAGGTATTTATGAAAAAGATGAAGGATCAGGTCTTTTGGTTGAAAACAACTATGTCCATTCCAATTCAGGTGTAGGTATCCTGATTGAAAAGGTAAATTCAAGGAGAATGCCTTCAAACGTTACTGTCATCGGCAATACTGTTATTACTGAAAATAAAGTAGCTATTGATGCAAGCGGAGTAATGGAATCCACTTCCAACATTGACGTTAAATCCAACAATGTTGATGGAAAATTGATAATCAGTCCTGCAGGAGTCATTGATACATCAAAAGCAACATTTATCTTCAAAGGAGATACAATCACAATTACCCCTTCCAACATTAGGGAATATATTAATGATAACGGAGGATTGACTTCAGAGGTTAATGATGGAGATATATTGGTATTTGACGGAACATTCAATAATGAAGTCATTTATGTTACAAAAGGTGTTAAAATAACCGGTAAAAATCCAGTATTCTATAATTCCACATTCAAAGTAACATCAGGAAATGTATTGATTGAAAATTTAACTATCATCAATAGAGAGGCTAACAGAGTCAATGCATGGGGTATTTTCATAAATCAGGCTTCAGGTGTTAAAATAGCTAACAATAAAATTACAGTTAGTGATCCTAAAGCGGCTTATGCAGTTTATGTTTTGGAATCAACTGAGGTTTCAGTTTTAAACAACGAATTGACTTCCGAAGGGGACTATCTGACATTTACTTTGCTTTCATATGCTTCTGAAAATTGTACTTTTGCAAACAACACAATTAAAACATTTGGTACAGGTGAAGTTTATTCATTCATTCCTGAAAAATGCATTGACGGTAATGAAATAACTATTGATGGAAAACAATATTGCATTGACGGCAATGAATTGTTGATAGACGGTAAATCTTACTGTATTGACGGTAATGAACTTGTTATTGACGGCAGGTCCTATTGCATTGACGGCAATGAATTGGTTATTGACGGACAAAAATATTGTATTGACGGTAATGAATTAGTCATCGATGGCAGATCTTACTGTATTGATGGTAATGAATTGACTATAGACGGTAAGGTTTATTGTATTGATGGTAATGAGCTTGTTATTGACGGCAGGTCCTATTGCATTGACGGTAATGAATTGGTTATTGATGGACAAAAATATTGTATTGACGGTAATGAATTAGTTATTGATGGCAGGTCTTACTGTATTGATGGTAATGAATTGACAATTGACGGTAAGGTTTATTGTATTGATGGTAATGAGCTTGTTATTGACGGTAAAAAATATTGTATTGACGGTAATGAGCTTTGCATTGACGGAGCTGAATACGCTATGGGTGAATCACACGTTATCTCAGAAATTTATCAAACCTACGGAATTTTATTATTATACTCATCTAACAATGAAGTTTCTGGAAACGATGTAAATGTCACTTCAAAACTGGCTTCTGTTCATGCAACAACCGGAAAAGATAACTCTACAAATTCATTGGTTGGAATTGACTTGTACTTTAACAGTCACAATAACGTATTTTCCAACAATAACATCTATATAAAAGCTAATGACAACTACATTTATGGTATGGGTGTTTTAGGATATAATACAGGTCATACTGCTCCTGCAGGTCAGGGTGCTACCAATAACCGTTTTGAAGGAAATGAAATCACTCTTGAAGGCCCATATTTCACAACAGGTTTGATTGTGGGTAGTTCCTCTGAACAGACACTTTTAAAAGACAATGTTGTTAATTTAAAATCACCTGTCAGCTATGGAATTACTCTGGAAATGTCTCAAAAATCAACTATTGAAAATAATGTTTTAAACTTAAACTCTGATGTTGTTTACGGAATCGATCTGATTTCCTCCAACGATAATGTTATCAGCAATAACAGTGTTGTCGGTGAAGGAAAACAGGTCTACGGCATGTTAATTTCCAACGGTAAAAATAATGGAATTCGTGACAATTCAGTTAAAGCTAAAGGTAATGGTGAAAACTTAACTTTCAAAAACTTGGATTCTCTTGGATTCGGTAACGCAGGTATTTATCTTAGGGCAAATTCAACCAATAATGAAATTATAGGTAATAATATAACTTCCGCTAAAGGCTATTCTATTCTTGCTGACGGCATTGCAGTTTCAAATGTGATTGCTGATAATTATCTTGAAAGTGAAAAAGGCATTGCAGATAAGGCAGTAAGCGTTCCTGAAGGAAATAACGTTTCAGATAATTATGTATATGTTGCAGAACCGTTATCCGTTAGTGCCGGTGATGTTGCATATATGGGAACTGGAACATTTACAATAACATTCGATAAAATCATGGATGGTGCTGTTGTAAAATTCTATGATTCAGATGGAGTTTTATTTGCCCAATCCGAAGTTTCAAACGGCATTGCAACTGCAAGTTATAAATTTGACGCTACATTTATACCTGCACAATACATATTTTCAGCTAAAACTTCCAAGGAAAACTATAAGGATGTCACTTCCGAATTAAAATTCACAATAACTAAAGGCAATATAGTTATTGATATGACTGACATTTCAATTGAACAGGGCAATCCTGGAAATATTGTTGCAAAGGTTTTAGATGAATTCGGAAATCCTATAGCCAATACCAATGTCCAATTCAAGAGGATTAACTCTGCAGGAAGAGCAACACCTATTGGAAGTGCAGTTACTGACAAGGATGGTATTGCTGTATATAATTATTAAGTTCCAGAATCTTTAGAACCTGGCAATCATGTAATAACTTCAGAAGTTGCTTCTT
>JAEIGA010010389.1_pt1 | contig 14109 bp, 9 predicted proteins | sample 9270691 | NCBI WGS metagenome assembly JAEIGA01 (sample SAMN17057246, study PRJNA624740) | gut metagenome | biome: biome; isolation source: fecal sample | host: Bos grunniens | place: China: Xizang | collected 2019 | reverse complement strand
CATCACCGATGACACCTGCCGCCGCTGGCTCAAGATGGTGATGGACGGAGTGGATGAAGCCACGCCGGAAGATATCACCGAATGGCTCAAGACCTCTCCCTGGGGCCGAGATGCCTTCCAATGCGAAGACAACGACCAGCCTGACCACCTGGTAGCCATTCTGCGCTATATGGGCGGTATCACCGGTACATTCACCATGACTGCATTTGAAGAAGGCCGCCACATCGAAATATACGGCACCAGGGCCAAACTCCGTGCAGGGGCTTTCTATAAGGAAAACGGACCGGGTGAAATCACCATTACTGAGCATTTCTCCAAGAAAGTACGTAAGGTAGAAATCGAAGAGGCAGCCGGTGGCTATGCCGGCCACGGCGGTGGCGACTGGGGGCTGGTAAGCAACCTGTATAACGACATGCGGGTGGTGGAGGATACCGCCCTCATGACCACGCCCATCCAGGCAAGCGCCCACTCCCACGTGATTGCTTTTGCTGTGGAGCACGCGCGCCGCACAGGCGAGGTGGTCAACATCAAGGATTTTGAACGCCGAGTACTCGCAGGCGAGTTGAATTACTGATACTTACGAGTTAAAAAGCCCTGCACCTCGCAAGGTGCAGGGCTTTTTTCATAATCCGCTCCGGCCGCGGCTCGAACGCGGGACCCCAAGCTTAGAAGGCTCGTGCTCTATCCAACTGAGCTACCGGAGCAGTAACGCGGGCCTATCCTACCACCCGCCCCGTACCTTGGCAAGCTTTTATTTGACAACAGACGCGCTTACTGATACCATCAACGCGCGTGGCGAAGCCGCTCACAGAAATCGTTGCAAAGTCCCCTGCCTTTGCCGGGGAACTGGAGAAATTGTGCCGGGAAGGCACTACTGATACCCCCCTGGTGCTGGAGCGTGTGAGCCCGGCTGCCTATTCCTTTGTGGCGGCAATGGTGGCCGCCGCCTCTGATGCCCCCCGCCGTGTGTGGGTGGTGGCCGATGCCCTGCCGGTGCAGGAACGCCTGGCTGCCGAATGGCCCCTGTGGGGAAGCACCCAGGCGGTCTTTGTGCCGGAGCAGGAAATCCATATCAACCAGGGCATTTCTGACCCCGACCTTGCCGCAGAGCGTCTGGAGGCGCTGCGTGCCATATCCGGCCCGCTAAAAGCCACTCAGGCCGTGCTTGTAACAGCGGCAGCCCTGCAGCAACCCGCCCCCAGCTTTGCCGGTGGGGCCGGCTTTACCCTTACTCTGCAGGTAGAGCAGCAATACCCGCTGGATGAAGTCTGCACCGCCCTGCTCGACCATGACTTCGAGAGAGTGGACCAGGTGACCGGGCGCGGAGAATGGAGCCTGCACGGCGGCATTCTGGATGTATTTCCCCTCCAATCTGCCTGGCCGCTGCGTATTGAATTCTTCGGGGATGAAATCGAGAGCATCCGCGCCTTCGACATTGATTCACAGCTTTCATTCAAAAAGCTGGACTCAGCCGAACTCGTGATTGAAGAGCCCCCGGGAGACCAGCCGCTGGCAACCTGGATAAGCCACGAGGACTGGGTGGTGAGCCTGCCGGGCTGCGGTGTACCGGGGCATGTTCTGGTGTATGAACTGCCGCCCGACCGGGAGGATGTGCTGCCTGATATCGACCATGTGAATGCCGGTGATAACACGGCCATTTTCGGCACACCTCTGGGTAGTTTCGAGACCGGTGACTTTGTGATGCAGGAGGCTCGCCGCCAGCTGGCAGGCATGGAGCTCCGTAAATGGCGTGAACAGAAGTGGCGCGTGGTCATGTTCTTCCCCCACGAAGGAGAAAAGAGCCGCTTCGAGGAAATTTGCGGGGAGGATGAAGCGTGGTCCGGTGTTCAGAGCCGCGATGGTGACCTGCCGCTTGGCTTCACGATTCCCGGAGCCCGCCTGGCGGTGCTTTCTGCAGCCGAAATCTTCGGGCGCTACTCCACCCCCCGCAGCCGGAAGCAGGATGACCGGACCGATCGCCTGCGCCGCGAGCGAGCCCAGGCACCGCTGCGCGAAATTGAAGAGGGAGACTTTGTGATTCACGCCTCCCACGGACTGGGTAAATTCGTGGGCATCGTGCGCGATGACCAGAGCGGCGAGGAAGAAATTCACATCAAATACGCAGATGGTGTACTGCTGCGTATTCCGTTGCAGCAGAGCCATCTGGTGTCTAAATACATCGGATTAGGTGCCAAGACACCTGAGCTGAGCAAGCTGGGAGATGCCCGCTGGCGGCGTGCCTGCCAGGCGGCAGAAAAGGCCGTTCAGGACTACGCCGCCCAGCTGCTGGAAGTGCAGGCCGAGCGCGAAAGCAACTCGGGCTATGCCCACCCGGCAGATTCCGGGTGGATGTGGCAGTTTGAATCAAGCTTCCCCTACCGGGAAACCCCGGACCAGCTGCGAGCCATCTCCCAGACCAAGGCCGATATGGAAAGCGGGCGCCCGATGGATCGCCTCATCTGCGGAGATGTGGGGTTCGGCAAGACCGAGGTGGCCATCCGCGCGGCATTCAAATGCGTGACTGGCGGCAGACAGGCGGCTATTCTGGCCCCCACCACAGTGCTGGCAGCCCAGCATTACCGCACATTCCGCGCCCGCATGAGCGAGTATCCGGTCCGCATAGAATTGCTCAGCCGTTTCACCCCAGCCAAAAAGATAAAGGAAATCGTAGCCGGCATTGCCGATGGTTCGGTCGATATCGTCATCGGCACCCACCGCGTCATTTCCAAGGATATCACTTTCAAAAACCTGGGGTTGGCCGTCATTGACGAAGAGCAGCGCTTCGGCGTGCGCCACAAGGAGCAGTTCAAGCGTATGTTCCGCATGGTGGATATGCTTACGCTCTCTGCCACCCCCATTCCACGCACGCTCTATGTGGCGCTTATGGGTGCGCGCGATATGAGCACCATTGAAACCCCGCCGCTGAACCGCCTGCCGGTGCAGACTGCGGTATGCCCGTACAATGAAAAGCTCATAGCCGATGCCATTGAGCGCGAGCTCGCCCGCAACGGGCAGGTCTTTTTCCTGCACAACCGGGTGCAGAGCATCCTGAAAATGAAGGAAGAACTGCAGCGGCTCGTACCGAAAGCCCGCATAGTTGTGGGGCATGGGCAGATGGATAAAGGAGAGCTTGAACTCATCATGCGCGATTTCGTGGATGGCAAGGCAGATGTGCTGCTGGCCACCAGCATCATTGAAAGCGGCATTGATATCCCCAATGCCAATACCATTATCATTGACCGGGCAGACCGCTTCGGGCTTGCTGATTTGTACCAGCTGCGCGGGCGCGTAGGCCGCGGCGGCCATCGTGCCTATGCCTACTTGCTGCTGCCCCGCCAGGCACTCTGCACCAGCGATGCCCGTAAACGCGTCTCTGCCATCAAGCAGTACACCGAGCTGGGCAGTGGATTCAAGATTGCCATGCGCGACCTCGAAATCCGCGGTGCCGGCAATCTGCTGGGTACGCAGCAAAGCGGCCACATTGCCGCCATTGGATTCGAGCTGTACTGCCAGCTGCTCCGCCAGTCCATTGAACGCATGCAGGGCAAGGCCCCTGCCGCCCGGGCCGATGCAGCTTTCAAGGCCGATTTCATCTGCCTGAGCGAGGCCAGCATGGCCACCCGGGCCGATGCAGACAACCTGCTGGGTGCCTACCTGCCCGCCTCCTACATCGAATCCACAAAATCGCGCATGGAGGCCTACACCCAGCTGGCCCGCGCCTGCACTACGGATGATGTGGATGATCTGGACCGCCAGTGGCGCGACCGCTTCGGGCCAATGCCGCACGAGGTGGGGCACCTGCTCACCATCCACAAAATCCGCATTCTGGCAACCCGGAGAAATATCTCACAGGTGGAAATCAGCGGACAGAAGCTGATGCTCACCCGCAACAACGACTATATACTGGACAACAAGCGGTTCCCGAGACTCCAGAAGATAAAGGCTGCAGACAAACTGCGCGAGGCCCTCCACATGCTGCAGTGCATGTAAGCCGCCCCTTGCGAGCATCAGGAATAAAACTTATTCCACCCCGAAGTCAAGATCCTCGGCCCCGTCGGCAAAAAGCTCGTAGGCAATGGAGTCCACAATCTCCACCTCGGCAAATTCACCTACAGGCAGAGAGGGGTCCACATGGATGCTGCCATCCACATCGGGCGCATCCCAGGGGCCACGGGCAATACCGGGAGCATCCACCAGCACACGCATACGCGTGCCGATGCTCTCCTGCCCGATTTCATCAGCAATGCCGGCCAGCAGCATGGAAAGCTCATTACTGCGGCGCTTCTTCGTGGCATGATGCACCTGGTTCTTCATTTTAGCCGCCAGAGAGCCTTCTTCCTTGGAATAGGGGAACACACCCGCGCGCTCAAAGCGGAATTCCTTGATAAACTCGCGCAATTCCGCATGATCCTCCTCCGTTTCGCCCGGCAAGCCGGAAATAAAGGTGGTTCGCAGGCCGATACCAGGTACGGCGGCACGGATATCGCGGATAAGGTTGCGGATGTAGTCGCCATCGGTCTTGCGGCGCATGCTGTCCAGAATTCCGTCAGCTATATGCTGCAGGGGAATGTCCACATACTTCACCACCTTATCGCACTGGGCAAAAGTATCAATGAGCTCGCGACTCCAATGCGCCGGGTGGGTATAGAGAACCCGCACCCAGAAATCACCAGGTATGGCATTGATTTCACGCAGCAGACTGGCCAGCGAATCACCACGGCTGGAATCCACACCGGCAGTCTTGCTGCCGCGCTTTTCCCATTTATCCATGCCGTAGTAGGTGGTATCCTGGGCAATGAGGTTGATTTCCTTTGCCCCCTGCTCTACCCAATGGCGCACTTCCTTGAGGATATTAGCCTGCGGGCGGCTGCGGTGAGCACCCCGTATGCGGGGAATCACGCAGTAGGCGCAGGCGTGGTTGCAGCCCTCGGCAATCTTCACATAGGCATAATGCGATGGGGAAATGAGCTTGCGCGGCACCCCCCAGTCCGGCAGATAGGTAGAAACCTTGCTGGTGTATACCTTCTCTGCCGTGCCATTCAGACAGGCGGTGGCAATTTCTGCCACGCGGGTAATTTCATCCACCCCCATGAAGCAGGCCACCTCAGGCATTTCCTTCGCCAGTTCCCTGGCATAGCGCTGGGAAAGGCAGCCTGCCACAACAATCTGCTGTCCGGCTGGGGCCTCCCCCGCCTCGCGGGCGCGCACGGCATCAAAAATGGTATTGATAGCCTCTTCCTTGGCCGGGTCAATGAACCCGCAGGTGTTGATAATCAGCACCTCTGACTCCCCCGGTTCCACCTGGCAGAACCCGGCAGCCAGCATACAGCCCACCATGTGTTCGGAATCCACCTGATTCTTGGCACAGCCCAGGGAAATGAGAGCAAAGGAAGCATTCATGCGCGCATTATAGTATCGAGGGGCAGGAGAATCAAGGCTTTTCCTTGAGCGCCGGGGCACTGGCGGTATCGGTATAGCGCACGCCGGAGAGCGAGATAGTGCCGCTTCCGGACTTGCACACAAGTCCCTTCCCTGCGCCATCGGCAGCAGGCAGGGCCTGACCTACCAGCATATCACCCACCCACACGTAGTATCCCTGCGGGCGGTTGCCATCCTTGCCCGGGTGCCACACCACACGGATTTTTGCAGCCTTGCCTTTCTTTTTAGAGCCGGTCTCTTCGAAACAATACAGGGGGCGCTCACCCCAGCAGACACGTTCCTTAGTCAGCACCAGGGTGCCGCTCCCCTCTTCATCACCCAGCACCAGTTTCAATTCACCCTTGCCCGAGAGCGCGTTCAACTCAACAGCGTAGCCGTCCTCGCGAGAGAAAGCCGCCTTGCTGAGTGTGCGGGATTCCCCGCTCTTGAGTGCCACTTTCTTACCGGCAGAGGTCCAGTCTGCAGCAGAGCCGCGCTCCAACCCGGCAGTGCGACCGGGGATTCCCATAGCCTGAGCCAGATTACCGGCAATAATCATAGAGCCCTGCTCATTCGGGTGCAGACCGTCATTACCGGGTTTGTTGGACATAGAATCCGGCCAGCTGAACGGCACCGGGAGGGTGGAATCCACCATTCCTTTGTTCACATTCACAAACTGGATTTTCCTGCCCTTCGCTTTGGCATACGCCGCCACCCACTTGCTGAGCAGCGCGTTGTACTGCTGCACGGTCTCATGCCGCTCGGGCTCATTGTTGTTGCGGTGATTTCCCCAGCAGGGAACGGCCATCACGTAGAGCTTATCGCTGTCCTCCTGCAGCAGGTCTGCGGCAATGCGCCCCATGTTACCCCAGTCTGCGCCAGGAGCCCAGTTGAAGCTCCTGCCTTTCACGCTCACTTTGCCGCCCAGCATATTCTGCATCTTCCGGGCAAAATCCTGGGGGGAATAGCCGCCGTCGGAAAGCAGGTCGTTGGTCCCCATCAGGCAGCACCAGGTATCGCAGTTGAACGATGCAGCCGATGATTGAGTGGAATGGCCGCCGTAATTCACGCCGCTCATGCCGGCATTGGAGCCGGAAATGATGTTGTGTGTGCGGCCGGAGGACTGCGCCAGGTGCACATTGGGGAACGCCACCCCGGCGTAGGAATCACCTGCGTCTGTGGTGGTCAGGTTGGTATACCCCGGTGTGTAGCCACTGCGCGGACCTACAATTTCTGCCTCCACGCCATTGTCCACCAGAATCTTGAACAACTGCCAGCGCCAGGTCTGATCATTCACTCCATGGGTGATGGAATCACCGCAGAACATAACACGCCCCAGCGAATTCTCGCGGCTCTTCCTGAAGGGTTTTGTGTAATCAGCCGCTTCCTGATAGCCCGAGGTATCCAGCGTTGAAGCAGCCCTGATTCCCACGCCAGTCACGTAATTCGTGTTCACTTCATAAAAGTGGGTGGTATCAAAAGCCAGCTGAGTCTTCAAGTTTGGCGCTTTCAGCAACTCCTCGCTCCCGCAGCTCACCACCACTCCCTTTGCGGGGTCCACGCTCACCTGCAGGGTCACCTTGCCATCCTTTGCCAAAGATTTCAGCTTATCATAGGTAATGACACCATCCTTAGCCCAGGGCTGCCCGTTCCAGTAACAGGTCAGGTGCTGCGGGGTGTCAGCCAGGCCATAGACCAGTTTGCGGCCGCCCGGCATAGACATCTCCCAGGTCACCATCGGCCCCTGCTTATAGTCATTGGAGCCCAGGTAGCTTTCCAACGCTGCCAGATTCAGCGTGATTTCAAAACTGGTGACAGCCGGAGCCTTGAGCGAAAAACGTCCGGCACCATTATATATCACGTGGTTGGCTTCGTCGCAGAAGCGCTCCTTGAGGTTGGTATAATCCGCCGCACCGACCTGGCATGCAAGCGCGAGCAATAACGCAGAAAGGAGGGATTTCTTAATTTTCATTGTCTGTATCAGGGTTAAAGTAATAGCCCACACCGCGCTCTGTGCCGATGCAGGCCGCATGGCTGCCAAGTTTCTGACGCAGGCGTTTCACGTGCGTATCCAGCGCACGGCTCTGTGTGGTATCGGCATAGCCGAAAAGGATATTCTGCAGTTCTGCGCGCCCCTGCACTTTGCCGGGGCGCTCCATCAGATAAGCCAGCAACTTGAATTCCCCCGTGGTCAGATCAAGCGGTTTTCCCGCCAGAGTAGCAGCCAGGATATTCTTATCCAGCACAAAGGCACCGCGGCGCACCACCAACTGCGAAGCACCGGCATTCGAGCGTGCCAGCACATTCCGCACACGCAGCACCAGTTCTTTCGGACTAAAGGGTTTGCTCACGTAGTCATCAGCCCCCAGCGAAAGGCCATCCAGGCGGTCCTCCAGTGCACCACGGGCCGTCAGGAATATCACCGGTATACCGCTGATGGTCTCCTGCTCTTTCATGCGGCGCAATATCTCCATACCATCCATTCCCGGCAGCATCCCATCCAGTATTACCAGATCAGGGCGCTGGCGCTGAATCAGCTCCCAGCCTTCAGTACCATGGTGAGCCAGAGAACATGCCCAGCCCTGGCGCTCCAGATTAAATGCCACAAGCTCGGCAATATCAACATCGTCCTCTACCACCAGTATCTGCATACTTCGTCATTCTAGCATAAACAATCTGCCGTATTGAAGCCTTTTTTTCCCTTTCTGCAGAGAATGCCGTAAAAAGGGCATATCCACCGGCAAAAAGACTGAAAGACAAGCTTGGCAGGGAGCTGTGTTTCTGCTATGATGCACGCATGGTAAGCTGGGAAATCGTTCTGGGACTCATGGTGATATCCATTGCCCTGCCCTTCATCTTTCTGAGCAGCAAAATGAAGAGCACACGCCGCCGCGCCAGCGAGGAACACAGTGAGGTGAAGCACTTGCGGGCTCTCCTGGCAGAGCTGGAAGAGCATGTGCGGCGGGACCAGTCCCTGTTTCTGGAAGCGCTGGGGGTACCCTTCCTGCTGATGCGCCCCAGCGGGCGTGTCGTCATGGCCAACCGCAAGGCCGGGGAACTGTTCTGCATGGAGAGAATGAATGGTGTGAATCTTCTCAGAATCCTGCCGGAGAATGAACTTCGCCAGGCGCTGGAACAATCTGTTTCCGCACAGGACAAAGTGCGTGCCATGGTGCATGTTCCCACGGCCGGGGGAGAACGCATCTACCGGATGACTGCCACCCACCTTGCCACCCGGGAGCGCCACATCGGCATTGTTTTCCTGGACATGACAGAGGAACACCGCACCCATGTCATACGCCGCGATTTCGTGGCCAATGCCTCACACGAGCTACGCACACCGCTCACGCTGATTCTGGGGTATCTGGAAACCTTGCTGGATGACCCCGACTCCCTGCTGGACCGGGAACTCTGCCTGCGTTCGCTGGGCATCATGAAACGCCATGCCGACCGCATGGCCCGGCTGGTAGCCGATATGCTGATGCTCTCGCGGGTTGATTCCCCGGATTCAGGCTACCTGAAGCAGGAGGATTTTGACCTGGTCCGGCTGGCTGAAGATGTGCGCCTGAGGCTGGAAGCCATGGCTACCAGTCAGCAGGCGCAGCTTGATTTTGACATTATACCAGAGCCCTTCCACCTGCGGGGGGATAGTTTCTACTGGTCGCAGGTGTTATTCAACCTTCTGGAAAACGCCTTTAAGAACAACCCAGCCCCGGGGCTCCATGTGCGCCTGAGTGCCCGCAAGGAAACCGATGGTTCATGCCGGATTTGTATTGAAGATAACGGCGTGGGAATCCCCGCAGAAGCATTGCCATTCATCTTCAACCGGTTCTACCGGGCAGACACGACTGGCCGTATTAAAGGCACAGGGCTGGGCCTGGCCATTGTCAGGCACGCTGTGGAAAGCCACGGCGGCAATATCCACGCCGAAAGCACCCCGGGAACACGCACGGCATTCATCATCACGCTCCCGCCCGGTCAGAACAGCACAGGCGGCTGATTCCATTCCCGCAACATCTAACTTTTCTTTACAATTTGACTTGACTCCACCCTATCCAGAAACTAAAATCCGAGCATCTGAAACCTCTCCATATTCCATGAAAACGACCTCCCTCATTTCCACCCTTCTGCTGGCAGCCAGCTTGCACGCGTATGGCCAGCAACCAACCCCGATAGCCCCGGCGCCGCAACTCCCGGCAAATGCGAAGGCGCAGGCCCCCCAGCTCACCACCAGCAAGGACTGGCAGAACCCGGCAGCGCTGAGAGACCGACTTGCCCGGCAGATTCAGGCCCGGCTCAAAAGCACCGATGAGGCCGCAGTTCAGGACTTCCTGAAGCATGAATCCAACCGCCTGCTTCTGGCGAATTATGAACTTGTTACAGCAGAACTGCACTCTGAAAAAGCCTATGCTGATTATGAGAAAGGCCTGCAGAAGAAGCTGGATGAGAAAAAGAAAAAACTTGCCGAGCACGAAAAGGAACTTCCCCTGCTTGGCGGCACAGCGGTGGAAAGCACGCAATACGCCATCAACAAGCTGAAGGGAGAGATTGCAGAGATTGAAGCGGAAATGAAACAGCCTCTGCGCCTGGCAGATGTCGTGAAACGCCCGCGCGCCTCCCGCCTCATCAACCTGATTGCCAATGACCTGGGATGGATTGGCGATGTGGTGTACAGCGGCGAATGCGTCATGCCCGGCCGCATGCTCAACATGCTGGCCAATATGATGGAGAGGTACACCCGCATGCTGCCGGACGAACGCCTGCCACGCGACATTGCCACCGCCACCGCTCTGGAATTCGCCCGTTTCGGATGGACTGTGGATAACGCCTGCAAGCGAGCCGAATATTTTGTCCGCAACTGGCGGCAGGGGCGTCTGCATCCGATTTTCGACACACTACCCCTCTGGCAGCGCCGTGTGGTCTGCGGGTGGAAGGGCGACCACAGCTCCGGCACCCCGGAAAGCTTCACCTGGGCTCTCTATAACGTGAACATGCCGGATGAACGCTACACCGGCTGCTGCTGGCGTTGCGGATACGTACTGCACAATGTCTATGGTGACATTATCCATGGACAGGCTTATTTTGCCCCCTTTGAAGGCATGTACATCGGCAAACACCACCAGTTGACCCAGGAGGTGGGTGGTGTCTGCGGTGGATTGTCTCATTTCGGAGCATCGGCTGCCTGTGCAAGTGGAGTTCCGGCGCTCACCATGGGAGAGCCCGCCCACTGTGCCTATGTGGTGTGGATGGACGGGAAATGGACCCCGGCCTACTCCGTCTCCTGGGATCGTGGGCTGCACTGGCGGCCCTGGCTGGATAACTGGCGCTATTCCTCCCTGCACATGCTGACAGCCCAGCAGGCGGGCGACCAGAAGGCGGCGCTGCGTCTTTCCAATGCCTACCGGTCACTTGCCCATATGGCCGCTTCCGGGAACGACACAAGCAAGGCCCATGAGTATTTCCTGAAAGCCGAAGCCGCCCTGCCGCTCAATTACCAGGTATTCCGGGAGCATTCGGAAATGCTGATTTCCGCCAAAGCTGGCGCAGAGAAATGGCTGCAGCTCAACGACAGCCTCTGCACCCACATGGTACCTGTTTATGCAGAATGCGCGTCTGAACTGATGCGAAACCAGGTATACGACCAGATGCACAGGAGCGGTGCCACTGCCGAACAATTGGAAAAAGCCTTTGCCCAATTCTGGCAGAACACGCGCGAGCTTGGCCCCGAGCGCTGGAAGGTGCAGGACCTGCTCAACAAACAGATTGCCCTTCTGAACAATCTCCGCAAGGGGAAGGAACTGGAAAACAAATGCACCCTCTACCGCAGCATGCTGGCCGGCACCATTTCCAACCCGGCTTATGCCACCTATTCCCTTGAAAGCGGCAATACGCTCATGCAGAAGATGGATGATGCCGGCAAGTCCAGCATTCTCGGCATTATGACCGATGCCATCGGCAATGGTGAGGGCATGAATGCTGAATCCCGGGACAAGATTATCGCCAACATCATCCTGTCCGCTGAATCCAACCGCGATGCAGCAGCCTTCCAGTCCGTCAGCAAGTTGATTGCTCCTGAAAATGCCCACGACAATCGTCCCATCGGTGACTTTGAGGCATTCCCCGGCCAGCTGGTGTCGGAAGGTGGTGTCGTGTTTGCCTCCTCTACCAGCAGGTGGGATAAGCCTGCCACCCATGCCAACGTGCTGACCCGAAAGGGCGGCCAGATTCACACCAATCGTAATAAGGAGCCCTGGATCGGTGTCAAGCTTCCCAAGCACGCCACCATCAGCGGTGTGGTGATTGCCACCCACACCAATGGCGAAAACTGGCACCGCCTCAACGGAATCCAGGTTCAGGTTTCTGAAACCGGTAAGGATGACGACTGGCACAATATCGGCCAGCCCCTTAAAAAATGCACGCAGCGCATCAACCGCTTCGATACCGGAACCGAGCAGCGAAAGGCTCTCTATGTACGTATTATCCGTCCCGGCGCACAAGAGGTACTGCACGTAGATGGCTTCTATGTATACGGAACACCCGCCGCATAATTCATTATCACCCCATTTTCCTCTACACATGAAATCGACTTTATCCATACTGATGAGTCTGGCAGCCCTCACCCTGCTGCCCACTCAGGCTGCCACCAGGGTAGCCACCTATGAACAGGCCCAGGCCAAGCTGAATGATGATGGCTACGCCCTCTTCATCTACGGCAAAGGCTGGGACAAACGGGCTGAGGCCAACACCACCAGTCTGTACAATGCCCCGGTAGTAGCCAGGGCACTCGGCAATGCAGCCATGATGCTCGTCCCCCTGCCTGAAAGCATGAATGATGAGCAGAAGGCGACCTTCTCCGGCATTATGGGCAAGCTGGCCCTCCCCCACCCCCACAGCAAGCATTCCTTCCCTGCGGTGGTACTGTATGATAGGAATGGCCGCCAGTACGGCAGTGTGTGTGGTCCGCCCATGGTCTACCCGGAGGCTGACCGCATTGCCCGCCTGATTTCCTCCCGTCGAGAGGCCAAGGCTCAGCAGGATAAGCTGATGGCACAGGCCGATGCCGCCCAGGGTGAGGCCCGGGCCCTGCTGCTGCTGAAGGCAGCCCAGGTAGAAGGCATCGAGCGCCCCGACAAGGTGGAGAATCTGATTAAGGCCGCAGACCCAGAGGATAAATCCGGCAGTCTGGCCGCCCTCAAGTTCTACAACAACCCGCTGGGCGATAAGATTAATGAAATGGACATCTCCGAGGCACTGGCTGCCTTGGATGCCGCCATCTCCAACCCGCTCCATACGGTACAGCAGAAGCAGAATGCCTGCGCTTTCGCCATCGGGCTGATTCGCCGCCGCTTCGGTACCGGCCCGGCAGACGCTATTGCCCACTATGCCCGTATCATGAAGGGGCTCAACCCAGATTCCGTGCTCGGACGCTCGGCCGATGTCGTCATGCGAGACTGGACCACCGGCATGCAGTTCGTGCGCGGCTGGGCTCCGGACTCCCTGCCCCTTCCCGGTGTGCCAGGCGAGCTGAACGGCAAACTGCCCATCGGCCCCGCCGGCAAGTACGAAGTGCGTTTTGAACCCACTCGTGGTAAGAATCAAGCCATCATTTCCCGCGTAGCCTTGTACGACGGCCAGACGCTCGTGAGCGAAGATACCCGCAGAATCACCCTCTCCTCACCGGCCAGTTACTATGTGACCAGCGAAACGGAACTGAAGAACCCGCGTCTGCTCATCACCTTCGATAACGGCGAAAAGCAACGCGACACCCGCGGTAATTTCATCATCCGCAAGAAGTAAGCCGCCTTTTTTTCCATACTTGAAACCGCGCACCGGAATCTCTCCGATGCGCGGTTCTTTTATATGCAATGTCGTTATTACGTCCGGAAAATCATTTCCCCAGCGCGGCGCTCCAGGTCTCTGCCTTGAAGCCGGGAACCACCTTACCCGCTGCCGTCACCAGAATAGGGCGCTTCACCAGCAGTCCATCCGAGGCCAGCAGAGTGAGCATCTCCTCCTCGCTCATGGTCTTGAGCTGCTCAGCCAGGTTCATCTCGCGGTACTTCACCCCGCAGGTGTTGAAAAACTTCTTCAGCGGCAAACCGCTGGCCTGCCACCACGAGCGCAGCTCCTCCGCACTCGGATTCGCCTCGGCTATGTGGCGGCCTGCAAACTCCACCCCCTGCTCGCTCAGCCACTTCTTTGCCTTCTTGCAGGTCGTGCACTTCGGATATTCGATGAATGTCGTGTTCATGGCCGTACTTTAGAATAATTCTATCCTAATTGCAAGTAAAAAAGTAGGAATTATTGGATTTTTTTTGATTTTTTTTGATTTTTTTTGATTTTTTTATTATTTGGAAGATATTTTCCTTGCCAGACGAGAAAAGCTGTGTATAATCCCTGCACCATGACCCGCAAAGGTGGTATCAACAAGACACGTAAGGCCGTGGCCAAGCGTTTCAAGGTGACCGGCACGGGCAAGGTTCTGCGTCGCAAGCAGGGTAAGCGTCACATTCTCCAGAAGAAGTCCAGCAAGCGCAAGCGCGCTCTTGGACGTCCCGCTCTGGTGGACGCCACCCAGGTTTGGGCAGTCAAGCAGAACATGCCCTTCGCTTAAGCCGAGGAACATGGCTACCAGCCAAGCACCGCTCGCATATCGGGCGGCCTTCGTGCAGCCTTCCCCGCGATATACTG
>JAEIGA010010388.1_pt1 | contig 14109 bp, 10 predicted proteins | sample 9270691 | NCBI WGS metagenome assembly JAEIGA01 (sample SAMN17057246, study PRJNA624740) | gut metagenome | biome: biome; isolation source: fecal sample | host: Bos grunniens | place: China: Xizang | collected 2019 | reverse complement strand
GGCACGGATAGCATCCCAACTGAGCCACTTGCGATCGGAGAAAGTGAACTCTAACTTGTTGCGGTATTCGTATATTTCTTGGCTACCGAGGATAGGAGATATCTCTGGTAACTCCACTTTGCCGATGCGTGTGAGGTTATCTGTTATCTGCTGCTGTTTGGAGCGCAATTGCTCCTCATAGGGTAGTATCTGCCACTTGCAACCACCGCATTCGCCGTAGTGTTTACAACGAGGCTCGCAGCGCACTGGCGAAGGTTTTACGATACGCTCTACACGACCTTCCATAAAGGAGTGCTTCTTGCGAGTGACTTGGATATCCACGATATCACCTGGTACGCAATATGGCACAAAGAGCACCATATCGTCAATGCGAGTAAGGGCTTTACCTTCGGAAGCAATACCTGTAATCTCAATATCTTCCAACAAAGGTAAGTTCTTTTTCTTTTTCATTATCGTTCAAACTTTTAATTATCTCATTAACCAAAGGATGCTTTCTTGGTATAATACATCAAAATCTTTTGTGCTTTCTAGCATAAAACCCCAAGAGATGGTCTTGCCTTTTTGTTCTTCGGTGCCATCGTATGCCACAGCCGCATTGAGTTGGGTATCCACATAGCACGCCACAGCTTTTGCACCATCCGCAGGAAGGATACAATCTGGATTCTCGGTATGAATGCATGTCGCATTTGGAGTAGTATAGAATAGGTATACTCCTGGTGATAAGACACGGCGGTTAACTTGTAGATTACCTTGTTTGCTAGCATGGTTGCAGCGGTAGGTATAGTGGAGTTGATTTTTTATGAATTCTTTATCTTCAGGGCTTTGCATATCACTAGCTATATGCGAACCTGATACCAATAGATTACCGCCTGCTTGTAGATAATCACTCAATACTTTTTGCAGAGCAGGGGTGAAACTCTTGAAAGATGTATCATTGCCCAAGACGGTGAGCTTTTGCTTACCCATGATTAAATCCACTGCATCTACATTCTCAATGGTATCTATCGCATAGGCGTTCGCACTGACGTAAGAATAGCCCATAGCTGCCAATACTTTTCCGTGCATCACGCTGTAGTCAAAGGTATTGCCCATGGTAGTGGTGGCTTGTTGATCGCAGAAGCATGATCCCCATCCACATTCGTCATCTGTCACCCATGGGTGACGAGTATCAAAATCAAACTGTTCGCCGATATAAGCTATATCCTTACCATAGCTTACACCATGATGCTGTGGACGAATACCCACATAGGTACTATCTTCAAACCATTCTGGTCCAGAAACACGGGTGAAAGCATTGAGTACCAATACTCGTCCTTTTTCTTCGGGTGCGATATAGGCAGATACTATTTCGCTAGACATACTTACACCGCCATCATTGCCAGCTTGTACTTTGATGTCATAGCGTACGCCTTTAGTAATATTCATGCGAAGTTGGTTATCTTGCACACGTACACCGTTATCCCAATCGCCGTTGTTCTCTCGTGTATAAACCACGTAGTAGGTAGGTGTGGCTGTAGGTTCTAGTTTATCTTCAGTAGGCTCCCAATTGACAACAATAGTTTCGCCATCTCGCTTAATTGCCATTTTTTGTACAGGGAGCGGTTGCACTACGAAGGCAGTACCATATTGTGCGTGAATAAAGCGCAACATCGATTTGTAGATAGCACGCGAGATGGTGAATTTCACACGTGGATCTAGTCCATATTGCATATCGTCGTGATTTTGGTGGGAGAGCAATTCCAATAGCACTGCAGGTATTTTAGGATGGCGTGCTTCGGCGTAGGAAGAGTTTTGCAATTGTCTACGCATCCAATGAGGAGCATACGTAGCACGCATATCTTCTACAATTTGTGTTTGCATATAGTCTCCAAAGTCACGAGCTACTTGACGTGACGCGCCTGTAGGGTAGGTCTTGGATTTATCGTTGTCAAAGTCGGTATATATCATTAGCGTACCGATGATGGTATCACGTTTGACACCAGCATCCGAGTGAAATGCTAAACTCAAATGGAGTGGTACACCCAAACCAGCTTGTTTAGGGTTGGCTTGACTTCCACCGGATAGATAGTTGACCCATTGACCACGACAACAATAATCATCCGTGTAGTCATTGCGACTATCTGTGTAGTTGTATATGCTATCAGGGATACCTGCATATTGCATCCAGTAGCGTGCTGCTTCTAAATAACGTGGCATACCACTCGTGGTTGCCCAAGCTTGGTTCTTGAGCAATTGAACACTATCCACCACGCTTTCGCGCAATGTGATACTTTGCGACGATGGAGTGTTCTCTATCTTATCAGGTTGTGGGTAACGTGCTACGTTTCCTATACCACCACCGAACTTCACTGCATCCGATGTTACTACTGCATCGCCTTTTCCTTCGTTGGTTAGCACGACATAGTTATTGTCGGTATCAGAATCAAAGGCAAAGGTTCCAAGGTATACCCATGTACCACCTCCCATCTTTTGATTCACTTCAAAGGATGTTTTCATGCCGCGGTGTACTACGGTGTATTTGGCTGATGAAGTACTATTAGGTAGTGATTTGTACGATACATATACTGCGTATTCGCCTACAGGTAATGGGTGAGGAGTGTAACGCAAGCTTACGATATTCTTACTGCTCACTGCAGCTTGCATGAATCCGCCTTTGGTGAACGGATTTTCACCTTCTATCAGCACTTCGTCATTATCTTCACCCCAACCGCTATCTGCAATACTCTCAAAGCCCTGAACTTCTGAACTATTGATATCCTGAACGGCTCTTACATCATCCACCACGTCTTCTACCTCTTGGGTATCTCGCTCACGTGGTTGTACCACCACTGCGCCCGCATTCTCAAGCATAGGCACCAAAAATGGCATCGTGTACGACGATGTATATACGTCTTCTACGGTAGTCCATAACTTGGCACGCTGCCACAACCATTGCTCCATGGTCTGGTGGTAATAGCGTCCATGACTTCCCCATAAAGCAATATGCTTGCCTGCCAAACCTTTAGATGCTGAATATGGGAGCGACTCATTACGCACCCATGCTGGCACTTGTTTTAGGGTGTATCGCATGTTGGCTGGACGAGTTTTTTGCCTGCTTGTAATTAATTCACCTAGCTCTAAATCTCCACTGTAGATAGTGACTTTGCCTTGATTGTTTCCTAACACCATCTTGCTCACTAATAATCGTATGTCACGAACTTCGCTAGGTGTAAATGATATATGACTCAACGTGGCATTGGTGTAGACGTGTACGTGACTATTGCGAACACGCACTCTATTCACCTTTACATCGCCTACGTAGGCATGCGATTTGGCAATCTTGCTCAAAGTGTCTCCTAATGCTACTTTGTCAATGGCATACACCATTATGCTAGCATGGAGCAAAACGAATAATATTACAACTACTCTTTTCATTTTCAAGTGTATAACAGTTATATGGTTGTTTTTAGGTAAAATTCGGTGCAAAAGTAATAAAAAAAAAGCATATACACAAATAAAAATACAATAATTTTTTGAGCTATAGATATATTATCTATTTTTAATCCCATATTTCATCCGCTGATGCATGCTTTTCTAAAAATAGAATAAGTATTTAGTTTTTAAAAAAATGGCATAAAATTTGTATATCTCAAAAAAAAGTCGTACCTTTGCACCGTATATTGTGTAAATATGCGATTGGGTGCATATATAACATGAAAAACTTATTGCATTATGAAAGAAGTAGTGATTAAAACAAAGGTTACTTCTTGTTTACAAGAAGAATTACCGGCTCACTTGCGCGAATTAGTGGAGATTGCCAAGAATAAAACCAAAGATGCATATTGTCCATATTCTCACTACCATGTGGGTGCTGCGGCATTATTGGCGGATGGTCAAATTTTGACCGGCGCAAATCAAGAAAATGCAGCTTATCCAAGTGGCTTATGCGCCGAGCGCACCACCTTGTTTGCTGCCAATGCCAATAACCCACATACCGCCGTTCAGGCGCTGGCTATTGCTTGTTATACGAATGGTAATTTTACATACGATCCAGCCAGTCCTTGCGGAGCTTGTCGTCAGGTGATGTTGGAAACAGAGCATCGTTTTGGTCAGCCAATGAAGGTGGTCTTATACGGCGAAAGAGAGTGCTATATGTTTGATTCTGCAGCCGATCTTTTGCCTGTTTGTTTTACGAGTGAGAACCTTGAAGGCTAGCACTTTTTAGGCACGTTCTATTCGGATACTAGTGAAGAAAATTGATACATATCTACTCAAGCAATTTTTGGGGCTTTTTCTAGTCACATTCCTTGTTGGTATCTTCATCTTGCTCATGCAGTTTGTATGGTTGCATGTCAAAGATTTGGTAGGCAAGGGTGTGGAAATCAAAGTTTTAGCGGAGTTCTTTGTCTATGCTGTAGCATCGGTGGTGCCGCTTGCTTTGCCCCTGGCTATTTTGCTTGCTTCCTTGATGACTTTTGGCGGGTTGGGAGAGAAGTTTGAACTTACTGCCATGAAGGCTGCCGGCGTGAGTCTTTTCCGTATTATGAGACCGCTAGCTATAGCCATTGGGTTTATATGTGTGGGTGCTTTTTATTTTTCGAATAATATTCTTCCTACATCGCAAGTTAAACTTTGGGCTTTGCTCTTTTCACTTCGTCAGAAGTCGCCAGAGTTGGACATCCCTGTAGGTGAGTTCTATGATGGTATAGATGGCTATAATATTATGGTGGGCGGCAAGAATATGAAGACAGGCTTGCTTTATGATCTCACTATTTATGATTATTCCGATGGTTTCAAGAATGCCAAAGTAATGGTTTCTGATTCAGGAAGAATTTATTTTACACAGGACAACAAGTACCTGCTCCTTCAACTCTACAATGGAGAGTCGTTTGAGAATCTAGATTCCAAACAGCAGCGTACTGTTAAGAGTAAGAATATTCCATATCGCCGCGAATCATTCGCCCAAAAACAGTTGTTGATAGATTTTGATATGGATTTCAATCGCTATAGCGAAGAATCTTTGAGCGATCAGCATGTTTCTAAAAACGTGGTTCAGCTCACTCAATCTATCGATTCGGTCAAGCAGTTAGAGCATCAGCGTAGCCGTGAGCAAAGCGATGTGATTGTCAGCAAGCATTATTTTGGTAGAGAGCGTTTGGAAAATCGCGATGTCGATGCACTAGAAGGTGGCAAGCAGATTTATCAGCAATACGATATTGATTCTCTTTATGCCAATTTTACCTTCGATGAACGTTATCGTGCGGCTAATGCAGCTTTACAAAGTGCCAAGGAGAAGAAGGATAAGATTGACTACAATGCCTTGATGCTAGATGATTATCAGCGCTATATTCGCAAGCATGAGATTGAACTCTATCGCAAGTTCACACTAGCATTCGCATGCCTGATTTTCTTCTTTATAGGTGCACCGCTAGGTGCTATTACTCGTAAAGGTGGATTAGGTGCGCCGGTTGTGATATCAGTGGTCATGTTTATCATCTATTATATTATTGATAACACAGGATATAAGATGGCTAGAGAAGCCTTGTGGCCATGTTGGGCTGGTATGTGGTTGAGTTCCATGGTGCTTCTTCCTATCGGTATGTTTTTGACCTATAAGGCTGCCACGGATTCCACTATCTTTAATCCGGATGCATGGATGAATGGTCTTCGAAATATGCTAGGTTTTTTCAAACGTGCAAAACGAAAACAGTAAAATATATACGCTAAATAAACATGCTTATGAATACAATAGAACAAGCCATTGACGATATTCGTGAAGGCAAATTTGTGATTGTGGTGGACGACGAGGATCGCGAAAACGAAGGCGATTTTATCATTGCTGCCGAAAAAATCACTCCAGAGAAAGTCAATTTCATGCTCAAGCATGGACGTGGCGTTTTGTGTGTGCCACTTCCAGAGAGCCGTTGTGCACAATTAGATTTGGTGCATCAAGTGTCCAACAATACTTCTATGCTAGGTACACCTTTCACTGTCACAGTGGATAAGCTAGAAGGTTGTTCTACGGGCGTGAGTGCAGAAGATCGTGCTGCTACTATCCGTGCCTTGGCTGATCCTATATCCAAACCCGAGACTTTTGGTCGTCCTGGCCATATTAATCCATTGTATGCCCAAGAGAAAGGCGTGCTCAAACGTGCAGGACACACCGAAGCTGCCGTTGATTTGGCTCGTTTGGCGGGCTTGCAACCTGTAGCTGCGCTCATTGAGATTATGAACGAAGATGGTACGATGGCGCGTATGCCCGATCTAGAGATTGTGGCGCAGAAGTACGGCTTGAGCCTTGTCTCGATTAAAGATCTTATTGCCTATCGTATGAGCCATCCAGATACGCCTGATGCCAATAATTCTTTGCCTGTTACTAATCTTCTTGTTGAACGTGGAGAAACTGTATTGCTGCCTACAGCATTCGGCGATTTTACGCTCACTCCTTTCCGACAGCTCAACAATGGTCTTGAGCACGTAGTATTAGTCAAGGGTGAGTGGGAAGATGACGAGCCTATCCTTTGCCGTGTCCATTCGTCTTGTATGACGGGAGATATTTTTCAGTCTAAACGTTGTGAGTGTGGCGAACAATTGCACAAAGCTATGCAGATGGTCAATCAAGCTGGTAAAGGTATCATTGTTTACTTAAATCAAGAAGGACGTGGTATCGGTCTAATGAATAAGATTCGTGCCTACAAGCTCCAAGAACAAGGTCAAGATACCGTGGAAGCTAATCTCCATCTAGGCTTCCAACCTGATGAGCGAGACTATGGAGTAGGGGCACAAATACTCCAATTAATGCATGCTTCCAAGCTACGCTTGATGACAAACAATCCTGTTAAAAGAGTTGGTTTAGAGAGTTTTGGCATAGAAATTGTAGAGAATGTGGCAATAGAGATCGCTCCTAATCCCTATAACAAGCATTATATGCAAACCAAGAAGGAGAAAATGCATCACAATTTAAAATTAGTGTAACATGAAAACGAAATTGATTCTATTGGCTGTTAGCATCATGTGCACCACATGGATGCTCCGTGCAGATGAGACAATCACTGTCACTGCCACATCTACCGACATTTCAGAGAACCTTGATCTCAAAACTGTAGCTACTGTCTTTGGTCAAGCTAAAGATTTGGAAGAGTTCGAGCGAAAACTCAATGACCCGGATTCTGCTTTGTCCAACTTGGATCTCAATGGCGACGGCGCAGTGGATTATTTGCGAGTGGTAGAAGTAGCCGATGGTAATCAACATCTCATAGTTATACAAGCGGTACTCGCGAAGGATATTTATCAAGACGTAGCTTCTATCTTCGTAGAGAAAGACCCTACTACTCAATCTGTCACAGTACAAGTGATTGGAGATGAGTATATCTATGGCACCAACTATATCATCGAGCCTGTATATATCCATAGACCTATTATCTACGATTGGTTCTGGGGTGCAGCTTGGGTTTGCTGGCATTCGCCTTACTATTGGGATTATTGGCCAACTTGGTGGCATCCATACCATTGCATAGCACCACATCTCTATTGGGATCACTGTTACTGGCATCACTACCACCACCCAAATTGCTCTTACCGTACAGGCTATCGTCCTCATCATCGTTACCATGATATGCATCATCATGTACGCAGGAACGATTATGCCTATCGCCATCCAGACCGTTCTTTCCAAACACGCAACGCATCGCGCAATATAAGCAATGCTCGCGCGTTCGAGGCTAGCCGTCGCAACGATGTTCGTCATGCGCACATCAATGCTGAAAACCGTACACGTGTAAACACTTCTACCACTGGAACACGCCCATCAAGCAGAATGGATGGTACATATGGCAGCTCGCACGTTCGTGGTAATACTGTTAATAGGGGTTCTGTTAATACAGGTGCTGCCACACGTACAACCACCGCTGTTGGTGCAGCCACTCGTACAGCTGGTACTGATGTACGTACCAATAAAGTAGGTCCTTCTACTGCTACTCGTACAACCACTGCTGCAGGTGCAACCACACGTACTGCTAGTACCGATGTACGCACCAATAAAGTAGGTACTGCTAGTGCTACTCGCACTAACACGGGTACGACTACTCGTAGTACTACCACTACAGGTACAGTTACTCGTACAGCTAATACCTCTTCGGCTCGTCCAAATGCTACTACCACTATTACTACCACTACGGTACGTACTACTAGTTCTCCTACACGTTCTACTAGTACAGTGAATCGTTCTTCGAGTGTTAGTCCATCGCGTTCTACTAGTACGGTGAGTCGCTCATCTAGTGTTAGTCCTACTCGCTCTAGTTCATCTAGTTCGTCGGTACGTTCTACTAGTGGTTCTACTAATCGTTCATCAGTAGGTTCATACTCTGGTGGTTCTTCAAGATCAGGTTCTTATTCTGGTGGCGCGTCAAGATCAGGTTCATACTCTGGTGGTTCTTCCCGAACAACCTCAAGCTCTGGTTCTAGAACTAGATAAGGTGTTATCGTAGTTTTCCTACTAGATAAAAGTATATAATAAAGTGTAGCGACTTGCTGCACTTTATTATTTTTATTAAATTATATATATTCTTTACATTCAGCTTTTCACCAGATAATCTTAGCAAGAAAAATGATCTGAATATTTTTAATTATCGTTAATGTTTTTTTAATTTTAATAAACTTTGGCATAGTTTTTGTTGACTATTAGGTGGATATCTTAAGATTCAAGTATCAAAAATTAATTATAACCTTTTAATAAATAATCACGATGAACAAAAAATTTATTTGCCCAATATGCGGCTATGTACACGAAGGTGCACCTGCTCCAGAGCGTTGTCCACAATGTAAACAAATTGTAACATGGAAAGAAGTTGATGAGTCAGCTGGTATTGCTTTTGCTTGCGAGCACATCATCGGCGTTGCTAAAGATACAGATGAGGAGATGATCAAGGATCTCAATGCTCACTTTTTAGGTGAGGCTACCGAGGTGGGTATGTATTTGGCTATGTCTCGCCAAGCTGACCGCGAGGGTTATCCAGAGATAGCTGAAGCTTTCAAGCGTTATGCATGGGAGGAGGCTGAACACTGCTCTAAATTTGCAGAACTTCTCGGCGAAGTAGTATGGAGCACCAAGGAGAATCTCGAGAAGCGTATGATGGCTGAAGCTGGCGCTTGCGACGATAAGCTGCGTATCGCTAAACGTGCAAAAGCAATGGATTGGGATGCGATTCACGATACCGTACACGAGATGGCTAAAGACGAGGCTCGTCACGGAAAAGGATTCGAAGGCTTGTACAACCGCTATTTTAAGAAATAATTATCTTCTACAATACGACAAGGGCGCAAGGAATTGCGTCCTTGTTTTTTGTGTATATTTGTATGTTTCGAAAAAGTTAGTTTAATCGGAGTACAAACGGTATTTTAAGGGATATGAATAGCGCGCTAATCATATACTAATCACATAGTAATCACATAGTATGACCCCGTAGGAGATAGTGTAGGGTGTAAATAAAACAAGGACGCACATTACTGCGTCCTTGTTTGGTTTATTGTAAGATTATTGGTTTTCTTCTTTTTCTTCTTCTTTTCTTTTCGCTTCGCGTTTGTCTTTAATAGCGCTAATAACAAAGAATGGGCCCATAAAAATGGCTACTAATCCCAATGAAAGCAGAATCATTGTGAAATCATTCATAATTGTAATATATTTAATTGTTTATAATTCATGTTCAACTAGACCTCAAAGGTACAATATCCCTTAAGGTCATTAAAATAAGTTAGACATGAAAACTACCAAAAAGAATGAAAAGGGTATGAGATATCTTCTTTAGATAAGCCCACTTTCACCCAATTTATTAGTGTGGTAATAAGGTTTAGTTGGTGGGCTGTTTGTTCTTCCTTGCGAAACAATATCGCATATTGATGACTATATTTGCTGTATATCCGTGAACCTAAATTTGGGCTAGTGTAGGTTCTGCGTATACGAATGCGATTTTCGCTACTGCGTACACTTATTTGGAAGGAAGATGTAAGTGCATCGCTCCACTCGTATTGTTGGTGAAGGCGTTTGGCATAGTCTTCTTTAAGGTCTGTTATATTGGATTTTGTCTCTATAGTAAGGGACGAATTGTGTGTATAGGCAGTATTCGCCTGTTGACAGGCGTACAATCCTATCAAACAAGCGAATACTATATACTTAATCCAATGTTTCATGGATATATAATTATGCTCCTAACAATGAGCAAATAGTTATTTTCCTAGTTTTACAACCAATGCAGAGAGTGGAGTAGCTACCAAATCTTTTTTGCTCAAATCCACTGTCTTGCCTGTGATGACATCTACTCCTATTGGATTATACTTGCCAAGAATCTCTGCGTAGTGAGCCGTTGGTATCGTGCGATTATCCTCACTAGCATTCACATATACGAACACTGCACCTTCATCGGTATAGCGGAAATATGCGTATGTATTATCGCGTGTGATAAAGTGCATAGTTTTACCAGTATGGATAATAGGCTCACCTTTACGCCATTGGAATAGCTTACTTTGGTAATCAAACATATCTTGCATCTCTGCAGTTACATCTTCGCCCAAAGGCAAAGGCATACGTAAAGTAGAGTGACCCAAACTGCGGTCGGAAGATTTTAATCCATATTCATCACCTGCAAACACTTGAGGTATACCACGCATAGTAGCCAACATTGCATTAGCAATCTTCACACGGCGCAAATCGCCATCTTTTACGATATCAGCCATACGATCCATATCGTGGTTTCCGAGCATGATCATGATATTATTGACATCCGCATAGAGGTAGTCCATTGCCACTGCGTCATATACACGAGTCAGACCATTTCCCCATCCACTACCATCATTCTCCAATGCTTGACGGATTGCTTCTTGTACAGGAAAATCCATCACTGTTTTAAGGTGACTATCAAAACCATTATAGTTGTTAACGCCTGATTGCCAGTATGCTACAGCAGGAGCAGGACGTGTCCAACACTCGCCTACAATATTGATATTAGGATATTCATCCATGATAGCTTTCACCCACTCGCTACCTGGAATCATCTCAATATATGGGTATGTGTCCACGCGCAAACCATCAAGATTAGCATACTCAATCCACCAGATAGCCCATTGTTGGAAGTATTTGAGCAAATCCTTGTTCTCTAGGTTCATATCTGGCATTGGACGATCAAACCAACCACGGTTAGATAACTGGCGGTCGTACTCTGAAGCGTTGATATCGTAGTTTGCAGAGAAGACGTTAGGGGTATTGGTGAACTCATCAAACTGGTTAACCCAGTTGTGGTATGGGAGGTCTTTCATCCACCAGTGGCAAGCACCGCAGTGATTAGGCACCATATCCATAATAATCTTGATGCCCTTCTCATGCGCTTTCTCTACCATCTGCTTGTAGAGTTCGTTGCTACCATGACGAGGGTCAATGTGGTAGTAGTCAGAGCATGCATAACCATGGTATGACCATGCTGCTTCGTTATCTTCAAGCAGTGGGGTAGGCCATATTGCTGTAGCACCTAGCGATGCGATATAATCAAGACTATTGATGATACCTTGGATGTCACCACCAAAGCGTCCATGAACATTATTCTTGTTCGCTTTCTCCGCCATCTGTAGACTGTTGTTGCTCTCATCACCATCCACAAATCGATCAGACATTATCAAATAAATCATATCCGCAGAAGTGAAACCTTGACGCTCACGGCTACCCTCACGACGGGTGTGAATAGTGTAGTCCACGTAGCTAGTTTTCTTGTCTTTCTTGAGCGTAATGCGGTAAGTACCTGCTTGATTCACATCAAGATTTACAAAAAGGTAGTTCTTGCTTTCAGCATTGTGTTGACCAGTGACTTGAAGTCCAGTACACTCGCCTTTTACTACCTTGCCATTCTTTAGTTGTTGGATACTCACTTGTGCATCAGCTAGATCTTCACCTTGAAGCATAAGGGTAAGTGGGCAGTGCATTTCTGTCCACCAGCAGAGTGGCTCTGCACGGTCAATGCGAGGTTTAGCGCTCAAAGAAAAAGCACACCAAAGTGCTATCGCTAAAAATAATAATCTCTTGTTCATAAATATTGCGTAGTAACTTTTTTTTCAAAAAAATAGCGTATCTATAAGCCGGGTTCTGTACCAATCTATCAATTGGCGTCTATCATTAATCTTGAGTGACGTATTGCTACGTCCTTCTGTTGCTTCCTACCCTCCAACTTGCGCGAGCAACGCTCTAACATTGGTATACTTGGAATTGCAGCCCATAGTGTAGTCGTTTCACCCGCCTAAAAGGCGACTCGTCTCTGTACCAGTGACCAAACATTGCTGCCTGACGGCCATTAACCGCTATGGTGCTCTATGCTGCCCGGACTTTCCTCGTTGTAGGGGATTAAAACACGAGTTTTTCTTCCTATACTCCGCGATAGACCGATACGCTATTAATTCTGCTGACGTTATAGACGCCAACAAATCAATGTGCAAAAGTACAATATTTTTTGCAAGTATGCAAGTTTTACTTATGTTTTTTTCTGAATTTGCCTAATTTGTGCCAGAGTATCCAGTAAATTGCACTTTCTAAAGAAAGAATTTGCATATATGAGAAAATTTTACTACCTTTGCGGGCTGAATTACTAAATTGTTTTTTTATGTTATCAAATTTTAAAAATGTCAAAAACGCTACTAGTTCTCAACAGAATGCGGGTACACTGTATAATGCGTTGACTGCAGGTAGTAAAATTATTGGTACTGTGATCACTGATGGCGATATGCGTGTGGATGGTGTGATTCAAGGTGATGTGAAGTGTTCTGGTAGATTGGTTGTTGGTGAGAAAGGAGCGATAAAAGGTAATATTGAATGCCATAGTGCAGAGATAATGGGCAATATAGATGGTAAATTGGAGGTCGCTAATACGCTTTCACTACGCTCTACTAGTAAGCTCGAAGGCGAGATTATCACTAGTTCACTCATGGTGGAGCCTAATGCTTTATTCAATGGCACATGTTCGATGAAAGGAAAATCGATAGAGAAAAAATAGATTTGTAAACTAATAACTGAAAATCCGTATAAAACATGAAAATCAAACCTTTTCGTGGAATTCGTCCTCCACGCAATATTGCCAAGCAAGTCAGCAGCCGTCCATACGATGTACTAAATTCAGAAGAAGCACGTCAAGAGGCAGCTGGTAACGAGATGTCATTATATCACATCATCAAGCCAGAAATTAATTTTGCACCAGGTACCGATGAGCATGACCCTTGTGTGTATGCTGCGGCGCGCGAGCAATTTGACCTCTTCCGAAAAAATGGTTGGTTAGTGCAAGATTCAGAGGATTATTACTATGTCTATGCTCAAACAATGAATGGCAGGACGCAATATGGTCTTGTAGTGGCAGCGTGGGTAGATGATTATATGGAAGGGCGTATTAAGAAGCATGAGTTAACACGTCGTGACAAAGAGGAAGATCGTATGAAGCATGTGCGTGTTAACAATGCGAATATTGAGCCAGTTTTCTTTGCATATCCACATCATGACGAGTTAGACGCCATTATCGCACGTACCACAGCCGGAGAGCCTGAATATGATTTCGTTTCTGATTTGGATGGCTTTGGTCATACATTTTGGGTGATTCGTGATACAGCCGATATTGCTCGTATCACGGAGATTGTAGCTCAAATGCCAGCAATGTACATAGCTGATGGTCACCATCGTAGTGCTGCTGCTGCATTGGTAGGCAATGAGAAAAAAATGCAAAACCCTAATCACAAAGGTGACGAGGAGTACAACTACTTCCTTGCAGTATGTTTCCCAGAGAACCAACTCTACATCATGGACTACAACCGCGTAGTAAAAGACCTCAACGGCATGAGCGCAGAGGAGTTTCTACAAGCTTTGCAAACTGATTTTGACGTAGAAGATATGGGTACCGAGATATATCACCCAGAAGCATTGCATGTCTTTGCACTATACTTAGGAGGTTATTGGTATAAACTTGTGGCCAAAGAGGGTAGATACGACGATCAAGACCCTATCGGTGTATTGGACGTAACTATATCATCTAACTTGATTCTTGATAAATTGCTAGGTATCAAAGATTTGCGGTCAGACAAACGCATTGATTTTGTGGGCGGCATTCGCGGTTT
>JAEIGA010010387.1_pt1 | contig 14109 bp, 6 predicted proteins | sample 9270691 | NCBI WGS metagenome assembly JAEIGA01 (sample SAMN17057246, study PRJNA624740) | gut metagenome | biome: biome; isolation source: fecal sample | host: Bos grunniens | place: China: Xizang | collected 2019 | reverse complement strand
CTCTACACAAAAGCGGAATACCACACTTCAGACGGACGAGTGGATATGATTATCGAGACACCGGACTACGTTTATATCTTCGAGTTCAAATACAACGGCTCAGCCGAAGAGGCGATGGAGCAAATCAAAGATAAGAACTACGCCCAGCCGTTTATGGCGAGCGGCAAGAAAATCGCCCTTATCGGCGCGAATTTCAGCGGCGAGACGAGGAATATTGATGAAAAAAAAATAGAGTGGATGTAAAAATATGACCCATTAGATAAAATAGATACTGAATATCTATTCGTGAAAAAAATTGAAAAAAAAGCGAGAATTAATGTAATTTCTGAAATGTCGGATATGATTTATTGTCCCAATGTTAGAGCAGAAAGAGGCATTGAGATTTCTTGCCGATTACTCTGTATGTCGGTGTAACTTCAAACTCGACACGAGAATTTATCAAAAAGATAGAACAAATTCTTTCCTCAAAAAAATTTCTGATTCAACTCACAAAATATTAAATTCGATTGTTTATCTTTGTAAAAAAATAAATAGAAAGATACTATGGCTATAATTAAACCATTTAAGGGCATTCGTCCCCCAAAGAATTTAGTAGAACAAGTAGCTTCTCGTCCGTACGACGTATTAAACTCTGACGAAGCTCGCAAAGAAGCAGAAGGGAATGAAAAATCTCTCTACCACATTATCAAACCGGAAATTGACTTCCCAATAGGAACCGATGAACACGATGCGTGCGTTTATGACAAAGCAGCACAGAATTTCGCTATGTTCCAAGAAAAAGGTTGGTTGGTACAAGATGAAAAGGAAAAATACTATGTTTATGCTCAAACTATGAATGGTCGCACTCAATATGGATTGGTTGTTTGCGCATACGTAGATGATTATATGACGGGCAAAATCAAAAAACATGAATTAACTCGTCGCGACAAAGAGGAAGATCGCATGAAACATGTTCGTGTAAACAATGCAAACGTTGAACCTGTATTCTTTGCCTATCCGCATAAAGATGAAATCGATGCTATTGTAGCTGAGGTTATCAAGAAAGAACCGGAATATGATTTTATCGCACCGGATGGTTTCGGCCACCACTTTTGGTTAATCGATGACGAAAAAACAATAAATCGAATCACAGAGATTTTCGCAGAAATTCCGTACCTCTACATCGCTGATGGTCACCACAGAAGTGCTGCAGCAGCCCTTGTCGGAGACGAAAAAAGAAGAGAAAATGCTAATCACAAGGGAGATGAAGAGTACAATTATTTCTTGGCAGTATGTTTCCCTGATAATCAATTGAACATCATCGATTATAATCGCGTTGTAAAAGATTTGAACAACCTTTCTGAAGAGGACTTTTTAGAGGCTTTGAAGAAAAACTTTATCGTAGAAGAAAAGGGAACTGAGATTTACAAACCAAGCAAACTTCACAATTTCTCTTTGTACTTAGGAGGGAAATGGTACTCACTAACCGCTAAAGAGGGTACATACGATGATAATGACCCTATCGGTGTATTAGATGTTACCATTTCATCGAATTTAATCTTAGATGAAATTTTAGGTATTAAGGATTTGAGAAGTGATAAACGAATAGACTTTGTAGGAGGAATCCGCGGCTTAGGCGAATTAAAAAAGCGCGTAGATAGTGGCGAAATGAAAGTGGCATTAGCTCTTTATCCGGTATCGATGAAGCAATTGATTGACATTGCAGATAGTGGTAACATTATGCCTCCAAAAACGACTTGGTTTGAACCAAAATTGCGTTCGGGCCTAGTTATACATAAGTTAGTGTAAAAGATCGCCTTGAGGCATCTACCATAATTAGGACATCATAATCAAAAGATTATATTTAGAAGGGCGGTACTATTAGTTCCGCCTTTTTTTTAAGTAGGTTCTATAAATTAGATCGAGATGATTTTGAAGAGGATTTGAGTAAGAAACAAGAATCGTAATTTATGGAAGTTACCTGAATTAATTATAGTGTATGCATTAAAAATCAGAAGCCGAAAAAAGTTTAATCAGTCGTATTAATTCATAGCAACTAAAAAAGGTCGATTGTTATAGCAACAACCGACCATATTTTAGAGTAATAAAAAAATCACTATGCCTCTATTGTGATTTCATCCGGAATGATAATTTTATAACCCTTTCCATGAATATTGATAATCTCAATAGAAGGATCGGCTTTCAAATGTTTTCTCAACTTAGTGATATAAACATCCATACTACGAGCATTGAAGTAATTATCATCAATCCAAATAGTTTTCAGCGCATAATTACGCTCCAAAATATCGTTAGCATGCGCACAAAGCAAAGCTAACAATTCCGACTCTTTGGTAGTCAGTTTAGTTGTATTTCCATTGATGGTAAGAAGTTGTTTATGCGTATCAAAAGTAAACTGCCCCATCTTATAAACAGATCCCTCTTTACTCTTTTTCCCTTTAACACGACGAAGAATAGCCTCAATTCTCATCAACAATTCTTCCATACTAAAAGGCTTGGTCATATAGTCATCAGCCCCAATTTTGAAGCCCTCCAAAATATCCTCTTTCAAAGTTTTAGCAGTTAAGAAGAGAATAGGAACTTCCGAGTTAACTTGACGAATCTCTTTAGCTAATGTAAAACCATCCTTTTTAGGCATCATTACATCCAGTACACAGATATCATATCTATTCTTGATAAATGCTTTATATCCCTCCTCACCATCAGGCATCAAATCAGTCTGATACTCTTTAGCATTAAGGTACTCCCAAAGCAATGTGCCAAGATTTTCGTCGTCTTCGCACAATAAGATTTTTGTCTTTTCCTCCATGGTTATTCAGTTTTTATAGGTATTGACATAATAAATTTTGTTCCTTTTTCGTATTCACTTTCAACCCAAATACGCCCTTTATGGTCTTCAACCACTTTTTTAACGTAAGCGAGTCCCAATCCAAATCCTTTTACATTATGCACACTTCCCGTTGGGACGCGGTAAAACTTATCAAAGATTCGTTTTAAATTATTCTTTTTGATACCAATTCCATTATCTTCAACAGAGATCATCAACCGAGAACGTTCATTCCAAGTTTTGACTCTCAGAATCAATGGTCCATTGCTATATTTAACGGCATTATCCAACAAGTTATAAATTATATTGGTAAAATGCACCTCATCAACGCAAGCAATAGCCTCTTCCGCATCCAACTCGGTCTGAATCTCTCCACCGGTTTTCTCCACCTTAATGGAGAAGACTGTTGCAATCCCCAAAATCAAATCGTTAATATCCATTTCTTCCAATTTGAGAGCAGAACTCTCCTTTTCAAAAATGGACATTTGAAGCACCTTTTCAATCTGCTGCATCAAACGCTTTGTCTCTTCACGAATTGTTTTTGACAACTGAGAAATCATTCGCGGCGATTTGGTAATCGACTCATCATCCAACATTTGAGAAGCCAAAGAAATCGTTGAAACCGGTGTTTTCAATTCATGCGTCATATTATTCATAAAGTCTGTGCGCATTTCTGAAAGTTTCTTTTGCCGAGAGATGACAACCATCGAAAAGATAAATGTAAAGAGCAACAACAGTGTAAAAAAGACCGATGGTAAGAAGAGCAATCCGGAAAAGATATAATCTGATCTTGTCGGGAAGAAAACCTTCAAGTAGTTTCCTTGAGGAACGGGGTCATTCGCAAACAAAGGCTGAGAATAACTCTGAACGTCAAGGTTCTTCGGATCATAATTGGCACTTTTGAACAACTCTTTTCCATCCTTATCCATAACACAGAAAAAAAAAGGAATGTTCACTCCATTTTGCTCAAATTCACTATCCAAAACAGACTCCAAAGTAGAAAAATTGATTCTTTGATCAATTGGGCGAGCATAAGTCTCACTTAACAACCGAATCAAAGCATCATCAAAAAGCTGTCTGTTTTTCAAATAAGTTTCCTTGATTCTATTCTGCATTGAACGAGATGATTCTGAAATAGAATTAACCCCATGCTTAACAGAAATAAAAACTTTTGGACGAACCCTTACACTTGATTTTGTAGAAATCGAATCTTCCAAAGATCGTAATTTAGGTGTTGTAGCCACGTGATGAAATGCAGAGCGTGGAGAGACAACTCCTCCCGTCTTTGACTTACTCAAATTATTATCCAAATAAGAGAATAGTTCATCTTCTGCTAACGATTTCGATACACTATAAAGAGAACGACGCACCTCTTCTGAAAATTGATCCATACGCATCTCAGCCGTAAGCCGCATATAATAGGCTTGCAACGCAAAGAGGCCTAAGAAAGATATAACCATCACACCTCCCAATAGCAATAACGTTCTATTCTTCATCTCTACAAATATAAGAAAAGGATTTTAACATTTAACGCACTTAACTTTATTTAAGGAAACTTCTATAAATTTCGACTTAAATTTCAAACGCATAACCGCTCAAAATTATTTTAGTCGGGTTCGATAAATTACGATTTTTAACTTTCATTTATGGATTTTGGAAGGAGGGTTTGAAAGTGAAAATAAGAAAATGAGTGTATTTCGCACCATCTAAATAACTACTAATTCAAAACTATTTTCTAACTTTGCATTAAGAAGAGAGAAATTAGCATCTGAATTATGCATATACCGCCACTTATATATGATTTGGCACTTATATTGATTACAGCCGGAATCACAACCATCTTGTTTAAATGGTTGAAGCAACCGGTTGTTTTGGGTTATATTGTTGCGGGTTGTCTTGTTTCCTCTCAAATCTCGTTAACACCTGATATATCCGGCACGTCAGACATCAATAGTTGGTCTGAGTTGGGAATCGTTTTCTTGTTGTTTAGCTTAGGTCTTGATTTCAGTTTTAAAAAACTAATAAATGTAGGACAAACAGCTGCCATTGGAGCATGTATAATTGTCTTTTCCATGATTACCACGGGGTTTTTAGTAGGACAAGTATTAGGAATGGGAATTTCTGCAAGCGTTCTGCTCGGTTGTATGATATCAATGTCTTCTACGGCCATAATCGTTAAAGCATTCGAAGATGCCGGACTGCAAAACCAATATTTTGCAAAAAATGTTTACGGCATTTTAATTTTTGAGGATTTGATCGCCATTGTTCTGATGGTATTAATATCAACACTCGCAACAAGTCAAACTTTTGATGGAACTGAAATTTTTATTGCAATTGTAAAATTATTCTTCTTTTTGGTAATTTGGTTAATCGCCGGAATCTACTTTTTCCCGACCCTATTAAAAAAGGCTCGAAAAGTGATGAATGAAGAGACGATGTTGATAGTCTCCATCGGCTTTTGTTTCGGTATGGTAATCTTTGCCATGAAAGTTGGATTTTCTTCGGCGTTAGGGGCATTTATTGCCGGATCTGTTTTGGCTGAAACATTGGAGGCAGAACAGTTCGAAAAATTGATTAAACCGCTAAAAGACCTCTTCGGGGCTATATTCTTTGTATCTGTCGGTATGATGGTGGATTTTGTGACCATTTACGAATACTCAGGAACAATTCTTCTTCTCTCTACAGCAATCATACTCGGACAGATAATCTTTGCATCAACCGGATTACTTGTGGCAGGACAAACATTAAAATCAGCCATTCAATCGGGATTTTGTTTGACACAAATTGGAGAATTTGCATTCATTATAGCAATGTTGGGCATCAATATGAAACTTATTGATTACTACATTTACCCCATCATTGTTGCAGTGTCTGTACTAACAATTTTCTTGACTCCCTACATCATGAAGTTGTCAAATCCTTTCTACTATTTTCTAGAGAAAAATCTTCATGAAAAATGGTTAAACCGACTAGATAATAACAAAATTAAAACTTCCCGACGGGAGAAAAATCTATGGGAAAATTTATTGATTGCATTGGTAAAAATCATAGCGATTTACTCTATCGTTATTATCGCAATATTCCTTCTTATTTTAAATTATTTCCCGCAATTCTTTTCCTCTGTCATCGAGTTCGAAAGCACGAAAATAGTTGCAGGAGTAATTTCATTACTTTTAGTCGCTCCACTGATTAGGGCAATTATTGCCAAAAAAAATCACTCAAAAGAGTATCGTCAATTATGGAAAAAAGATAAAAACAACCAAGACCTACTGATTGCACTCACATTTTTCCGGATTGTAATAGGTATTGGCTTCGTGATGTATGTTTTGTATGATTATTTAGATTTACATTTTTTCATTTCATTAGTAATTTCCATTGCCTACATCGTATTGATTTTATATTCGAGATGGATAAAGTTGATTTCAATTCGGTTAGAACGTATATTCTTATTCAACCTCAACTCAAGAGAGTATTTACAAACCAACCTAAAGAAAGATTTTAACAAGAACAGACTCTACAAACAATTAGAGGATTATGACATTCATTTTAGTGATTTTGAAATCAACTCTACCCACACTTTATTAATTGGCAAACGATTAAAAGATTTGAAGTTTCATCAACGTTACGGGGTTCACTTGGTTTCCATTATTCGAGGAGCGGCACGAATTAACATTCCCGGAGGGAATGAAGCATTATACCCCTATGATAAGATTTTGGTATTAGGAACCGATGAACAGATCCAAAAATTTAAAGAAGATTTCAAAAATTTAAGTAACACTCGTAGCAATGAAGAAAAAATGCATGGCGTACAAATTGCTCAATTTAACGTATCAAAAGGGTCTCATTGGACAGGAAAATCCATATTGGAATCATCCATACGAGAAGAATATAGTTGCATGATTGTAGGGATTGCAAAGAATGGGAAAGCAACGATGAATCCGAATGTTAACACCATTTTTGAAGAGGGTGATATTGTTTGGATAGCTGGTGAAACAGCCAAAATAAAAAGGTTCTTGAAAGGGGAAAAGAGTCTATCCATAACAGATGAACAATAGATTGAATCTGATTATTCTCCTTAACAATCATATCAGAAAAAACTCTAAAAGGGGTATCCTACTGCAAAATGGAATGCAAAATCTTCCCAAAAATCGATATGCGAAAAAGTCCATTTCCGTTCCAATTTGGCAGGATTATATAATTTCATCCCTGCATCAAATCTCAAAACCACAAACTTAAAATTGGGTCTCACTCCCACTCCCCAAGAAAAAGCCAACTCTTTATAAAAACTATTCCACTGAAACAGGCCTCCTGGTTGATTGGGATAATTCTTAATGGTCCAAATATTTCCGGCATCAAGAAAAACAGCTAATTCAATCGGGGAATTTGTTGTTATACGATACTCTGCATTCAGAACCAATTTTATCTCTCCTGTACGATTTAAGAAATCATCGGGATTATCTGAATGGTATCTTCCCGGACCTAAGGTACGCGTCGCCCACCCTCTGACAGAACTTCCCCCTCCTGCAAAGAATCGTTGTTCATAAGGGATAACTAGAGAATTACCATAAGGAGAAGCTATTCCGATTACAGCATGAAAAAGCAACGAATTTTGACCGTCCAAAGAGAAAGAACGAACACCCGATAAGGTAAACTTAAAATATTGCGCAAATGGTGTGCCCATTACATAATAAGCGCCATCCTCTTTGGGGCGTTTAAGAAGGTGACAAATAAGAGCCGGCAACGTACCGGCGACCTCAGCAGAACCTTGGAGGGAGTAGTTATTTAACGAATTGGACAAGCGCTGTCGTTGATAAAGAAATGAATAAGCAGTACGAGTAACAAAGAGATCTTTGTACGACTCTTTCAGAATAATATTTTCCGGAAGGTCTAAATAAGATTGAAACCACTTTGATGTCCGGGGTGTCACTACATAATTGACGTTGTACAAGGTAAAAATCTGCGTCAATCGTTGTTTTGCACCTGTCCAATTGTATTTCCAATCCCAGCTCAAAAAACGTCGGTGATATTCGGGACGTTTCCGCCAATCAACACTAAAAGAAAAAAGGGTGGAAGCTCCTACTTGTTGTTTAAAACGCTCCGGCAACCCCCAAAGAAGAAGTCGAGGAATGGTTAATGACAATTCTCCCCCATACTCATAATAATCATCCTCTTCAACCGAGTAAGCCGCATTGGCATTAACATGTTCATACGCCCCTTTTAGTTTCAATTTTAAAACCTCAGAACCGCCAAAAAGATTTTTATGTTGAAAAGAGAAGTTGGCAGCCACTCCTAAATCACCTGCCGAATTAGTTCCATCAATCCCCATCTGAAGATAATAAATTTTAGACGGAGACAACGTTACGATGGCATTCAAACGTGAAGAATCTGTGCGCAAAGGTTTAAAACGAATATTCACACGATCCACGGCTCCCAACGAGTTCAAAGATGTATAGGTATTATCCACGGAACGATCGCTATACATAGCATTAGGGCGAATAAAATTATGGTAATAAAGAATCGATGGACGAATCAAATTTTTACCATAATTTACAATTTGCAACCCCTTGTAATGCAAAGTATCAGTCACCCGATCTTGTCGTCTCATCAAAGTATCAAAATAGTCATAACCATTAACGCAATATAGCTGATTTATTGAGCAACGAGTAAGTGATAAATCCTTCGATTGATTCGCTGTTTTTGCAAGTATCGCTCGATACTTTAATTCGACATTCACATTGTAATTTCCAACCATTGTATCTACCAAAAAGTAAAAATTATCGTCAGAGAGATAGTAATATCCCTGATTTCTCAAACGAAGTACAAGTTCCTTTAAAATTGCGTCCAACCGCTTGGCTTCGAAAGGTTCTCCCGATTTAACATTCAACAATTTCCTGTAAGACCTATTCTGAAAATAACGCCTCAACATCGAATCTTCCACCGCTACAGAAAATTGCTTTATCGTATATTGTTCTTTAGCTAAAATATAGTAGGTAAGATCTATTTTCTTGTTATTAACTTTTGAACTTGTCCAGACGTGATTGTTTAAATAGCCTAAGTTTGATAACTCTTGTTCCAACTGCTCTATCGAGCGTTCTGTCAATAGAGAGTCATACAAAACCGGTGGAGAGCCTATCTTTTTCAAGATTCGGTTCATCGTCCTCGCAGAATCTCTCCCTGAAAGAGAGTAAAGTTTCAGTCTCATTTTAGGAATAAACAGAAAGTTAGAATTAGGTTTTTGTTGAATATAATCTTCTAACAAAGAGGTTTGAATCTTGCTATCCGGCACCTTCACTTCCACTTTATTCAATAACAACGAACCCTCCGGAACATACTTAGTTGTGCTACAAGAGGTTAGTCCGATAGCCAGAAAAAAAAGGAGTTTGTATAAGTGACTAGATTTCATACATAATCATTTAGGTTGAGCCGCCCTCTGTTTTGAGGATAGTGTATCTGATTTTTCGGGGTTGGAAGATGGTTTGGGAGTACGAAAATTGATAAGGTCTCTTAACCTTCTGCCCTCTTTGACAAATAAAAAACCGATCCCTTGCGTATTGTTGGCAGTTCTATAAAATTCATTGTTGGTATGGTTGTAAATTTTGATTCGGAACATGCCCGATTTACTCAAGAGATACTCTACATCAAAATTCCCTAAAAAGGAGGTCTCACCATTATCGGCAGATTGTGATTGATAGCCCAGACTCGACTTTAACAGAAGACGATTGTTAAAGAATTTTGTTGAGAGAGACAAGTTCATCTCTAAATCTGAAAAATCCTCTTTGGTTGAATTAAACCCTGCGCCTAACTGCACCTTATCGCCCCAAAGTGAACCCAGGGCATTATTTAGTGCCGAAGAGATAGAAGAAGAGGCTAATGAAGTAAAAGCATCCCCTTTAACACGCCCCGAAGGGTCAAAAAACATTCCTACTCCTAAAAGATAGGCAAACTCTTTGATCCGAATGGCATCGGAATTAATAATACTATTCACATTTTCCACAATTTCATCGGAAGATTCCGGTAATTTTATGTTATAAGACAAATCCATTTTATTCAGTGTTCCAACTGCATTCAACTCGCAATCTACAGGTACACGAGTGGAATTCAATCCAACAGATGAGAAAGAAGAACTAAGCGTGGATAAGTCGGCCGTTAATTGATAAATAGCAGTGGCATCAAAACGCAATTGTTGCGGAGTTCCTGAAAATTCAACATAACTACCCGGTTTGAGTAGAAACTTCTTTTGAGGCAGCCCTGATAAGCGCATCTTGACATAACCGTCCGTAGCGGAAAAACGATTGTATAACGACAACTTCTCTTTTTGATATACCAAACGAATCCTTCCGTCGCCTCTAATCATTGCGCCATCAAGGAGCGAAAGGTAAAAGGAGGACTGATGGGTTAGATTCAACAAGATATCCACCGATAAATCAAAAGGGAGATGTATAGGGGTAGAATCGATAATTGCGGAAATATCTCCCTTCGGTTCGACATAGACTATACTTTTGTATCTATTGGCTTTAACCGGAAGTTCCGGCAAATTTATGTAGAGTTTCGAATCTCCAGAATTACTGAACTCACCCAAGACCAAGGCTTTATGATTATCCCCTATCAATCGAAGATTTTTAGCATTGGCATAAAATGTTCCTGCAAGAAGATTTTTGGTTGGAGCAGCACTATTTATCAACAAAAAATTATTCATATTAAGGGTCAATTGGTAGCTGAATTTTTGGAACGACTCATGCGCAAGTTCTCCATTTAATCGTAAAATATTTCCCTTTTCATCAACAATTCTGAAGTCGGAAAGTAACAGCCGATTCTTCTCCAATTGAATTGTATCCAACAAAGAGTAGGTCGTTCCACTATAGCGAACATCCATTTTCACCTTGTCAAAAAAGAATTTTCCGGTCAATGAGATGTTCGGAATTTCTCCTCTCACTTTCAATGAAGAACCTACATATCCGGTCAATCCGGAGATATACTCAGAGACAAAGGGTAAAAACAAAACCATCGGAATGGAATCAATTAGCGCATCCATCGTTAAGACAGATGTGGAAGGATAAAAAATGCCATCAACCTTCATTACATCTCGCTGCTCATTATGCAATGCCAATCGAGTTGAAATCCCCTTTTGCGAATTGTCCCATAGAGCCTGAAATGACAAATCCCCCCATACATTTTCATTATACCTCAACGAATCAGCTCCAAAATTATTTGTTGAAAATCTCATTTGATCACCTAACAAAGCCGATGCATAAATATCACCATGCAAAAGAGCATTTAAATGGTAATCCCCACCGGTAAGGAGTGTCAACAAGGTACTAAGTTCCATCTCACGAAACTGTAGATGTAGAGTATCTGTAACAGAATTTGATGCAACCCCACTCAAAGAGATCAATGGCGAATCACCTCGCATCAATGAAAATTTAGCTATATCTATGCGATCTTCTTGCCAATGAAAAGAGGAGGGAGAGAAAGACAATGACTGATGATTTACGTCGCAAACTATAGTATCGAGATTCAGAAAAAGTTCCTTTTCTCCACTGTTTGTTCGATCCAATTGTGCATCAAATTGCAGGGGCAAATGGAACATTGCAGAATCTGCAAGAGAGAGCAATGAAATTTGTCCTGAAACGTTATCCGAAATGGCAGAAAAAGCAAATTTTGCAGAGAGTTCTTCATCATCTTGATTTTGATACCTTGTATCTCCTTTCAGCTGAAGAGAATCTTTTTGCCGAGACAAATAGAGTTGAGGAATTTTTATCTGTTTGTCATTCATCCGAAACGAGGAGAGAGAAAGAGATAATTTAGAACTATCAGAAGCGATGGAAGCCGACAGGGAAAGAGTGTCTTGCAACGAGTAATCCTTGTTAAAGAAGTTGAAAACAGGTTCTAAATGGAAGAGGGTCAAATCCATTTGATAACGATTATCGAAAGAATCCATCAAGAAGTCTTTGGGTTTTAATGAAGGGAAAACCTTATAAAAAGAGGCGCGAAACTCATCATAAATAAGAGGAATATCATAGTTTCCTGTAAGATTTCCTTGTAAAAATGGGGCTGAAATTTGAAGAAATTTATTTCCGTGCAAAATAGGTGATTGATAAAGAACGGTTTTACCCATATTCAGTTCTAATGAATCTCTTTTTAATCGAAGTTCATCAATTAAAATTTCTCCATTCCATCGAGTTAAATTATTTCCATTTCCGGCAATTTTCAAATAGGAAGAGAGATTACAATTTCCCCATTCGCCTGTCCAATGCAACAAATAAGGGTTGACATTTTTGACAATCACAGAAAGATCCGTCCTGAGCGAATCGGTTTTCCAATCTTTCAGATAGGCAGAAACCACTGCATCACATAAAGAATCTTGAAAAAGAAGTTCAATATCCCAAATTTCATCTTCATCGAGAGAAGCATAAAAATCGATGGGGGCATAAACATACTCTAAGATATCAACCTGATGAAATTGAGCCGATAACTTAACAACCGGAAGTTTTGTCCAATTCCATTTTCCATTCAAATTAATCTCTGCGGATGTCGGAAGATGACCGGACAGTCCAACCCATCGTTGCCAATGGAGCGAGTCGATATGGGACAAGAGAGAGAACTGAGTCCAATTATCTTCAAAAGAGTTTTTTAATCGCCCCTCACAGCAAATCAATCCTTCTTGAGAAAGTAAATCAACCTTCACCCGGCAATCGGTTGCTTTTCCTTCTCCTGTCAACTGAACAAAAGAGGGGAAAAGATGGAAGATAGACGAAATATCAAGTGATTTAGACGATAAAAATTGGGGAAAGAGTGTTGTGAAAGAGATTTGGGAAGAGAGATTATAATCAGCTGATTTCCAATCTGTGAGGTCTGAAGAAAAGAGTTCCTGAGCCGACAAATAACAATAGTCACCATACGAACAATTCAATTTTTCAATCTTCATTGCCGGAACTGTTCCTTCCAGATGAGCTGAAAGATGAATCGGTTCTTTAAATTCTTTAAAACCGGAAACATAACGCTTTAAATCGGGCAAATAAATCTCTGCGAAAGAGATTTCCCCTCGAAAAGAATCTACACGAAGTGAATAGTTTGCCTCCGGGATTTTCAATTGAGACGCCGGAAGGGTGAGAAAAAAATCTTCAGCAATAAGCAACGAATCGCCGGTTGAAAAGAATCTGAATCGCAGTGTATCAATTTTCAGTCCCGAACTGTCGGTCGCCGATAAATGGTATAGTTGTGAATCAAAATGATTGAAACGGATAGAACCAAGTTTTAAATGAGCATTAATGTTGCGAACAGAGTAGTTGGCTGCGGCATTCCCTCCTCCGAAAATATGGTGAGAGAACCTGCAATCCGATAAAGTTGCGCCCAAAATAGCAAGATCGAATGAAGAGGAACGAGAAGGTTTTAAGGTATCCTTAGGGAAAGCATCCAATAGGAATTGAAAATTGTACGAAGAATCCTTTTGCAACTTTGTTATGTTCACCACAAGACCGGATAGAGCAACCGAATCGAGAGATAATTTACCATTTTGATAGAGTCTGAAAGGGGAAAAAAGGGCCTGTATGGTATCTGCATACAACAATGTATCAGCATTTTGATCTCTCAAGAGTAGTTCGGTAAGGGTGAATGAACCTCCAAGCGAGAATGAAAAGTGTTCCACTTTAAGTTCTGTCCGGGTTTTGGCAGAAAACCAATCGGTCACTTTCTGAATAATGGTCTGCTGAACCGGCGGTAGGAACAGAGCAAAAAGCAAAAGCAAAAAAGATACTATAACAACTGTAAAAGAATAAAACAACTTCTGTTTAATGGATTTCATGCTTCATCGATATGCAATTTTCTTATCGTGATCTCTAAGAATAGAACAATTCAAAAGAATTTTTGACTAAAAAAAATGATGCATTTCTAAAAAAAAGAGAGAAAAAACGAAAAAAAATGATTCAAAATTTGGAATATAAAAAAAAAGTCGTACCTTTGCATCGCTTTTGAGAAATAAAGCACCGAGGGAGAGCTAGTAGCTCAGCTGGTAGAGCACATCCCTTTTAAGGATGGGGTCTTGGGTTCGAGCCCCAACTGGCTCACTGAAACGGTCGAGATTTTTTCTCGACCGTTTTTCTTTGTTTTACCTTAACGTACAATCTGCGGATCACCGTAAATTTAGGGGATCACCGTAAAATTTCGGTGGAGATGTAAAAAAAATTAGGCAAAAATAGCTTTTAGTCTAAAGAGGAAGAAAGGTATATCGCTGACACCTCGGAATTGATTTCTAAAAGCCTTTACTTTTGCATTGAAACTCTCGGCTG
>JAEIGA010010386.1_pt1 | contig 14109 bp, 10 predicted proteins | sample 9270691 | NCBI WGS metagenome assembly JAEIGA01 (sample SAMN17057246, study PRJNA624740) | gut metagenome | biome: biome; isolation source: fecal sample | host: Bos grunniens | place: China: Xizang | collected 2019 | reverse complement strand
TTCTCCGGACTCGATACTTGGTGATGAAATACCTGAAAATGATGGTTATGATGAGCTCAATTAGAAGATACATATGGCGATTTCTGACGCTGTTGATGGTGGCGTGTATGGCGGTGGCGTGTTCGACAACGCGACGCATCGACCCAGGCGAACAACTCTATACCGGTGTCGACTATATCCATGTCAATCCTACTGATGGAGAGAAACTTAACAGCGAAATGGTGGCCAATATCAAGGAGGCGGTGAACGTTGCCCCCAATAATCCGATGCCATTCATGTCGCCCTATGTGCGTACGCCGTTGCCAATCGGTCTGTGGGTCTACAACAATTGGAGTGACACAGCCCGAGGTCTCAGTGGCTGGATCTACGATAAGCTCGTGGCTCAGCCTGTGCTTGTGAGCGATGTACGCCCCGATGTCCGTACCAAGATGATAGAGGACATCCTTGACAACAATGGTTACTTCGGCTCAACTGCTACCTACGAAATCAAGCAGAATGCCAAGAATCCGAAGAAGGCACGCATCAATTATGAGGTCAATGTGGGAAAGCCGTATCTGATAGATTCCATCATCTATTTCAACGACCGAAGCAATCCTACAAGTCTCTACATTGATACGCTTCTGCGCCGTAGCGAATACCTCAAGGTAGGCGAGCGATTTGTGACCGACTCTTTGCTATCAGTGCGTGTCAACGTTGCCAATCGTATGCGCAACCGTGGCTATTATTTCTTCCGTCCGGAGTATATCGAGTTTCTTGCCGATAGCACTATCAATCCAGGTCGTATCACTCTCAAAGCCGTATATGCATCGTCGACTCCTGCATCGGCTCTGCGTCAGTATCATGCCGGTGATGTGACAGTCCGTGTGTTGCGGTCGAATATCAATGAGCCGGGGACTCCCGACACCATCGATAACCCAAAGGCTAAGGTGATAGTAATGCGTCCGGCGACTCTCGATGACGACCTTGTGCCGGAGTGTGTATCCTTCCGCAAAGGACGACTTTTTACGGTGCGTGATATGGACCGCACGCAGACGCGACTCTCTCGTCTGGGTATATTCAATAGCATCGACATTCAGGCTGTTCCGCGCGACTCAGCCCTCAATGTCGACACACTGGACCTACAGATTACCTGCCGTTTCGACCGACCGATTGAGACTATGTTGGAGCTAAATGTTGTCTCCAAGTCCAATAGCTACCTTGGTCCGGGGCTCAATGTGGGGATTACACATCACAACCTATTTGGTGGAGCCGAAAAACTATCGGTGGCTTTCGATGCTGCATATGAGTGGCAGACAGGTCGCAACAAGTCATCGCTATTCAATAGCTACGAGTTTGGAGTGACCGGCACACTATCGTTTCCTCGACTGCTTGCTCCGAAGTTTATCCCACGCAGTCAGCGCGACCTCAACTGGTCGACTATTGTGCTGAGTGGTAGTATTCTCAATCGTCCTCATTACTTCAAAATGGTGGAGTTTGAGACAGGTATCTCCTACGAATGGCGAGCCACACGCAACACTCGTCACATCTTCACCCCATTCAAACTCTCTTATACCAAACTCCTCTCGACGACTGCCTCTTTCGACTCTATCATGCAGAGCAACCCGGCAATTGCCCTCAGTTTTCAGAGCCAGTACATACCAAAGTTGAGCTACACCTATACGCTCGACAAATTCCTCGAACGTGAGCATATCAATAAGATAAATTTCTCGGCGACGCTGACTGAGGCAGGTAACCTCTTCGATGGTATCTACACCCTCTGTGGTGCTAAAGGAGTGAAGCATATGTTTGGCACTCCGTTCTCGCAATTCATCAAGGGGCACGGACAAGTCACCTATAGTCGCAGACTTATCCGCAAGACTGAGCATTGGCTCGTTGTCAGAGCGGCACTCGGCATTGCTCATGCCTATCGCAATTCGGTCGAAGTGCCATATGCAGAGCAGTTCTATATAGGTGGGGCAAACTCTATCAGAGCCTTTACCGTACGCTCCATAGGTCCCGGTAGCTATCGCGCTCCGCAGTCGCAGGCCAACGGTTATTTCGACCAGACGGGTACATTCAAGGTCGAACTGAATGCCGAATATCGTTTCCCTCTTTTCGGTTATCTGCATGGTGCTGTTTTCCTCGATGCCGGAAATATCTGGTTGCTCAAAGATGACCCGTTGCGTCCGGGTGGTAAACTCGTCGGCTCACGCTTCCTCAAGGATTTGGCTTTAGGTACAGGTATCGGACTTCGTTTCGATATGGGTATGATTGTGGTGCGTGGAGACCTTGGCTACGGCCTTCATGTCCCTTACGACACCGGCACGGGCCACTATTTCAATATTCCGTTTAAAAACGCATTTGCATTCCACCTTGCCATCGGCTATCCGTTCTGATGAGGTTGGTAATGCACTGTAAAACAAATAAGTATGAGTAATAAAGCGACATTTGGTAGTAAATTAGGATTGATCGCAGCGACCGTTGGGTCGGCTGTAGGGTTAGGTAATGTGTGGCGATTCCCCAACGAAGTGCACGAAAACGGGGGCGCGGCATTTCTTGTGGTCTACATCGGGTGTATCTTGTTGCTGGGTATCCCTGTGATGCTTGCCGAGTTCTCGCTCGGTCGTGGCACGGGACTCGATACAGTAGGAGCATTCCGCCGCCTTACGCCACGCAAGCCATGGTGGGGCGTGGGAGCAATTTCCTTGCTTGCTTCCTACATGATAGTCTGCTTCTATATGGTGGTGGCAGCATGGACGGTTGAATATCTCTGGCGTTCTTTGGACGGGTCGCTTTACGCCGGCATCACTGCCGGAACATCGGCGTTGGAGATGAAGGAGGCGTTTGCCGCGACATTTGCCGACTCGGTGCAATCGGTCGCTTCGCCTCTGATATGGATTGCAGTCGTGTTGGCTATCAACCTTTTCATACTCTTGAAGGGTGTCAAAGGTGGTATAGAGAAGATGTCCAACACGCTTATGCCATTGCTTTTTGTGATATTGTTGGTGTTGTGTGGTGTGTCGCTATCGTTGCCTAATGCCTCCGCGGGCGTTGACTTCTTCCTCAACCCCGACTTCAGCAAACTAAATGCCGGCGTGTTTGTCTCGGCACTTGGGCAAGCGTTTTTCTCGCTATCGTTGGGTATGGGCATATTGGTGACCTATAGCTCGTATTTCCCGAAGAAGGACAATCTTACGACTACAGCTTTCTCGGTCTCTTTCTGCGACTTTTTGGTGGCATTCCTGATGGGATTTATCGTCTTCCCGGCGGTGACATCTTTCGGTCTCGCCGATGATGGATCGGGATTGCAAAGCACAGCATTGGTCTTTGTCACTCTTCCACAAGTGTTTGCGCAGATGCCGCTTACGCAGCTGTGGTCGGCACTGTTTTTCTTGCTGTTGACTATTGCCGCTCTGACTTCGACAGTCTCAATTTGCGAGGTGTCAATCCTATTCTTGCAAGAGAAAATGCGATTTTCGCGTGTTAAGTCAGTGCTGATCGTAGTGCTGCCGTTGCTTGTGCTTAGTCCGCTATGCTCATTGTCGCAAGGCGTGCTGAGCGACTTTACTATCATGGGCAAAAACATCTTCGACTTCTTAGATTCGACTACGACCTACTACATGCTCCCGGTGGCTGCGTTGCTGACCTGCATCTATGTCGGTTGGATTGTGCCGGAGGAATTTTTCCGCAATCAAATCACCAATTTCGGCACTATCGCTAAGCGTGTCTACCCTGTCGTGCGATTTCTTGTCAGATATGTAGCACCACTGCTCATCATCTCCATCTTCATCTATCAGTTGATATAATAGGCTTCGACTGATTGTCAAGAAAAAATAGAAGGCTTCTCACTCGTGTGGTGGGAAGCCTTTATGGTTGATGATGGTTGGGCGTTAGTATGTGCGGTTGGCGCGTTTACGTTCGATTTCGTCGAGTATGATTTTGCGTAGACGGATGTGATTAGGAGTGACCTCTACGTACTCGTCTTCCTTTATGTATTCGAGAGCTTCTTCGAGCGAGAATACGATAGGAGGGATGATACGCGCTTTATCATCAGCACCGCTCGCACGCATATTGGTGAGTTTCTTCGACTTGGTGACATTGACTACGATGTCGTTGTCCTTAGCGTTTTCGCCGACCACTTGTCCGGCATACACTTCTTCTTGAGGGAAGATGAAGAAGCGGCCGCGGTCTTGAAGTTTGTCGATGGCATAGGCATAGGCAGTGCCGGCTTCAAGTGCGATGAGTGAGCCGTTGGTGCGTCGTTCGATATCGCCTTTCCATGGTTGGTATTCAGCGAAACGGTGAGCCATAATTGCCTCGCCGGCTGTCGCTGTGAGGACATTGTTGCGTAGGCCGATGATGCCGCGTGATGGTATGCTGAATTCGATTTGAATACGGTCGTTCTGAGTCTCCATCGACATGATTTCGCCTTTGCGACGAGTCACCATATCGACCACTTTTGACGAGTATTCTTCAGGCACGTTGATAGAGAGGGCTTCGATAGGCTCGCATTTTACGCCATCGATCTCTTTGATGATAACTTGAGGCTGACCGACTTGTAGTTCGTAGCCTTCGCGACGCATGGTCTCGATGAGTACCGACAAGTGAAGCACACCACGACCATAGACTGTCCACACATCTTCCGTCTCCGATTTGCTGACGCGAAGTGCAAGGTTGCGGTCGAGTTCTTTGGCGAGGCGTTCGGCTATGTGTCGAGAAGTGACATACTTGCCGTCTTTGCCGAAGAAAGGTGAGTCGTTGATGGTGAATGTCATCGACATTGTAGGCTCGTCGATAGCGATGCGAGGGAGAGGCTCAGGGTTTTCGATGGTCGAAATTGTGTCGCCGATTTCGAAACTTTCGAGGCCGACGAGTGCGCAGATGTCGCCACTGCTTACGCTGTCGACTTTCTTGCGTCCCATACCCTCAAATGTGTGAAGCTCTTTGATGCGTTGCTTTTGGATAGAGCCGTCTTTCTTGCATAGGGCGATGTCCATGCCCTCGCGGATTGTGCCGCGATGAACGCGACCGATAGCGATACGACCGACATAATTAGAGAAGTCAAGCGATGTGATAAGCATTTGAGGATCGCCTTCAAGCTGTGTCGGTGCTGGGATAAATTCGATGATGGCATCGAGTAGGGCAGAGATGTCGGTAGTCGGTTTGCTCCAGTCGGTGCTCATCCAGTTTTGCTTTGCAGAGCCGTAGATGGTAGGGAAATCAAGCTGCTCTTCGGTAGCGTTGAGGTTGAACATCAGGTCAAACACCATCTCATTGACTTCGTCAGGACGGCAGTTTGGTTTGTCTACCTTATTGACAACGACCACCGGCTTGAGACCCATTTCGATGGCTTTTTGTAGCACAAAGCGAGTCTGAGGCATAGGGCCCTCGAATGCATCGACGAGAAGTAGACAGCCGTCGGCCATGTTGAGCACACGCTCCACCTCACCACCGAAGTCGGCGTGACCCGGAGTATCAATGATGTTAATCTTGGTGCCTTTATAATTGATTGATACGTTTTTGGATAGGATTGTGATACCGCGCTCTCGCTCCAAATCATTATTGTCGAGAATTAATTCACCGGTATTCTGATTGTCTCTAAATAAGTGACCAGCAAGAAGCATTTTATCGACAAGAGTCGTTTTGCCGTGGTCGACGTGTGCAATGATTGCGATATTCCTTATATCCTGCATATAATCTCAATTTGAAACCACAAAGTTAACTATTTTTTTCTTTAGCATTGATAGTATTACGCCAAAAATGTGGGGTAAAAAAGCAAAGGCAGCCGATTTGATTGCGACTGCCTTGGTTATAGGGGAGTAATCGACTTTTGAGGTCGATGTTGATTTCTGATTAGTGGATGAGTGAGCGACCTGTCATTTCAGCTGGTTGTGGCAATCCCATGATCTGGAGCAAAGACGGAGCGACATCGGCAAGACGGCCGTTTTCGACTGTCGCGTCTTTACGCTCTGTGACGTAGATGAATGGCACAGGGTTGAGTGAGTGAGCAGGTTGTGACGAGCCATCAGGATTGAGAGCATCATCGGCGTTACCGTGGTCGGCAATGATGATTACTTCGTAGCCGTGAGCCTTAGCAGCTTCTACAGTCTCGTTGACACAATTGTCGATAGTCACGACCGCTTTTTCGATAGCCTCCATCACACCTGTGTGGCCCACCATGTCGCCGTTGGCATAGTTGACAACGATGAAGTCAAACTTCTCGGTTGCGATAGCTTCGACGAGTCTGTCCTTCACTTCGTAAGCACTCATTTCAGGCTTAAGGTCGTAGGTAGCAACCTTAGGTGATGCCACGAGGATACGTTCTTCGCCTTCGTATTCTTTCTCGCGACCGCCATTGAAGAAGAAAGTGACGTGTGCATACTTTTCGGTCTCAGCGATGTGGAGTTGCTTAAGGCCGTTGGCAGAGAGATATTCGCCGAGCGTGTTGTTGACATTTTCTTTGTCGAAGAGGATATGCACGCCTGTGAACGAAGCATCGTAAGGAGTCATGCAGTAGTATTGGAGGTCGGCGATAGGCTTCATGCCGCCTTCTTCGTGCTGAGTGAGAACGATGGTAAGTTCCTTAGCGCGGTCGTTGCGATAGTTGAAGAAGATGACCACGTCGCCCTCTTTGATGCGACCGTCTACGTTCTGGTTGACGATAGGCTTGATGAATTCGTCAGTGACCTCTTCTGCATACGACTCTTCGACAGCTGCCACCATGTCGGTAGCTTTCTTGCCGATGCCGTCTACGAGCATGTCGTAAGCTTCTTTGACGCGTTCCCAACGTTTGTCGCGGTCCATAGCATAGTAGCGACCGATGATAGAAGCCACTTGACCGGCACTCTTAGCGCAGTGATCTTGGATTTGAGCGATGAAACCGGCGCCTGAGCGTGGGTCGGTGTCGCGACCATCCATGAAGCAATGCACAAAGACATCGTTGAGGTTGTATTCTTTAGCGATATCACAGAGAGCGAAGAGGTGAACGAGTGAGCTATGCACACCGCCATTTGAAGCAAGGCCCATGAAGTGGATAGACTTGCCGTTTTCTTTAGCGTAAGTGAATGCGTTGACGATTTCCTTATTGGCAAGGATAGACTTGTCTTCGATAGCCTTGTTGATCTTGACAAGGTCTTGGTAGACAACGCGGCCTGCACCGATGTTGAGGTGACCCACTTCAGAGTTACCCATTTGACCATTAGGAAGACCTACATCTTCGCCGCAAGCGAAGAGTTGAGAGTTGGGATATTGTGCCACAAGGCTATCGATGTAAGGAGTCGGAGTGTGGAAGATTACGTCGCCTTTACCTTGATTTCCGATACCCCATCCATCGAGGATCATCAATAATGCTTTTTTTGCCATGATATGTTTTATGTGTTTTAAATTGATTTTGAAACTATCGGGTGTCTACGCCATATCGCGAAAGCACCCCTATCTTACATTAACAATATTTGCGACTACAAAGTTAGACAAAAATTGCCACATAGGCAATTTTTGTCTAAGTTAGAGGCGACGGAGCAGTGCAAGTCCGACGCAGTCGGGTGCACGTTCGGCTTGCCGAGCGAGAGCGCCTCAAAGTTCCTCCCCTGCCACATAGGCAATTTTTGTCTAAGTTAGAGGCGATGGAGCAGTGCAAGTCCGACGCAGTCGGGTGCACGTTCGGCTTGCCGAGCGAGTGCGCCTCAAAGTTCCTCCTCTGCCACATAGGCAATTTTTGTCTAAGTTAGAGGCGACTGATCCAGGCTATCGCTTGTCGGTTGCTGAATGTCGCCACTGACCGGTCGCAAACCGGGTTGTCGAGCATCTATGAGAGCTTGCGGAGTGATTTGCTTATAAAAAAACAAAGGTCACAACTCTGAGAGATGCGACCTTCGTTTTACGTTTGAGGCGTGGATTACTTCACTACGCGGCGTTCTTTGATACGAGCCTTCTTACCTGTGAGGCTGCGGAGGTAGTAAAGTTTAGCACGGCGTACTTTACCATACTTGTTAACAGTGATTGAGTCGATGAATGGAGACTCAAGTGGGAAGATACGTTCTACACCGATACCGTCAGAGATCTTACGAACAGTGAAACGCTTCTTTGTACCCTCGCCGTTGATGCGGATTACAACACCGCGATACTGCTGGATACGTTCCTTGTTACCTTCTTTGATGCGATACGCGATAGTGATAGTATCGCCGGGACCGAATTGAGGATGTTCTTTGCCTGTTGCGAAAGCTTCCTCAGCAATCTTAATTAAGTCCATTTCTTGTTATTTCGTTTGTTAAGTTATTAATATGCAATATAATAAGCTGCTATGTCTTACCAGAGATTGCGAAAAGCGGTGCAAAATTACAAGAAATTTCTGAGATACGCAAATTTTTTTGTGATATGGTTTGTCGATTGCGTGATTTTTTGTAGTTTTGTGAAAATAAAATCTAAGCGATATGAAAACTAACCTAAGAAAATTGATGGTTGTGTCGCTATGTGCGATGTCGGCCATGGCCGTGTGGGCTGATAGTCTGGTGCTTCTTCACACCAATGACACTCACTCAATGGTCTTCCCTGACAAGGATGGTCTTGGAGGTGTGCAACGACGCAAGGTGTTGATTGACAGTGTGCGCAATGCTGAGAAGAATGTGATGCTTATCGACGCTGGCGACATTGTGCAAGGCACACTATTCTTTAAGTTTTATAATGGTGAGGTGGAGCATCCGTTGATGGATATGATGGGCTATGATATCCGCATCATGGGCAATCACGAGTTTGACAACGGAATTGAGCAACTACGACCTCACTTGGAGAAGTCGAAGTCTGTGCTTCTTTCTTCCAACTACAATGTGGACAACTCCGGACTGAAGGGTCTCTTTAAACCTTATTACATTAAGAAGATCGGTCGTCGCAAGGTCGGTTTCTTGGCCTTGAATGTCGATCCTAAGAGTCTTATTACAGAGAAGAATATTGCAGGCGTGGTGTGGCACGATGTAATCAAAGTTGCTAATGAGACAGCAGCAATGCTCAAGCGAGAGAAGAAGTGTGACCTTGTAGTGGCTGTTACCCACATCGGATATGAAAAGGAAAATGCTAAGACGACTGATGTCGAGTTGGCTCAAGCATCACGCAACATAGATATCATCATCGGTGGTCACTCTCACACGACTCTCGACCCATCTCAAGCCGATGGTCTCCCATATAAGTTTAAGAATGCCGATGGCGAGGAGGTGCTTGTCACTCAGTGTGGCAAATGGGGCAAAAAGTTGGGGTATATCAAGGTGGACCTTGACAACCCTGATAAGACACCGACATATCGTCTGCTTTCAGTCGACTCTCGCCTTGACGGCAAGGTCGATGCAAAGATGGCCCGATTTTTGGCACCATATGCAGAAGTGGTCGATTCGGTCAATAATGTGTCAATTGCTCGTGCTGTGGCTGATATGACCAACGAGGAGCGTTGCGGTGCATTGCCAAACTGGACGGCTGACTATGCTATGCATTTTGCCAATCGTATGCTTGACACATTGTCATTAGGCAAAGCCCCAAAGGCCGACTTGGCAATCATGAATGTGGGTGGTATCCGTCAGCCTATATATAAAGGCGGAGTCTCGGAGGGGCAGATACTTTCGATCTACCCATTCTCCAATCGTATGGTGATGGTCAAGATTAAAGGTGCCGACTTGTGGTCAATCTTTGAGGAGATGGTACGCAAGGGTGGAGAGTCTGTCAGCGACGAGGTGAGAGTAATTGTCGACAAGGATAGGCGTTTGCTTAATGTCTTGATTGATGGCGAACAGTTGCAGAAGGATAGAGACTATCATGTCTGCACCATCGACTACCTGGCATGGGGCAACGACGACCTTGTCTCGTTTAAGAAGGGTGAAATCGTGTGGTCGGACACGGTCGACATGTCGGTCAGAGTGCTGGCATATGTGCGTTGGCTCACCGAGATGGGTATGCCGATCGTCAGCGACGACAATAGTAGATTTATCAGCATAGAATAGTCATGAGACGCCGACTCAATAGCATATTATGGTCGATAGGGGCAATGTTCCTATCGGCCGTTTTTGTCTGTTGTGGTCGAGCAGATGAGCAGCAGGTGCGAGACTCTGACGAGGTGGCTTCAGTCAGCGATTGGACCGAGAGTGCCAATCAGTGGGCAGACTCGGTGATGAAGCGAATGTCGCTTGAGGAAATGGTCGGACAGCTGTTTATGCCGGCATCTTACGCCGCGACTGATTATTGGACCATTCGTCAGCTCGTGAGATATGTGGCTGACAGCAATGTCGGTGGAGTGCTGTTTTTGCAGGGTGACACATTGTCGCAGAGAGTCTTGTCCGACACGCTTCGCAAGATTTCGCAAGTGCCGCTGTTTGTGGCTATGGATGCTGAGTGGGGGCTTGGTATGCGTCTCAAAGATGCACCGACTTATCCGATGAATGGTCGATTGGGAAAGACTTCCGACGATCAATTGATGTACGAATATGGCTACGAGGTGGCTCGTCAGTCGCGACTGTTGGGTATCAATGTCATACTCGGGCCGGTGCTCGATGTGGTAGGCTATCGTGGTGCAGGCTCTATCGGCAGTCGCTCTTTCGGTAGCGACCCTCAAAAGGTAGCACACCTGGCAGTGGCGTATGCGCGTGGTCTCGAAGATGGCAGAGTGATGAGTGTCGGAAAGCACTTTCCGGGGCATGGAAGTGCCGTCGGCGACTCGCATGATATGTTGCCGACCGTTGAGCGAAGCGTGGCGTATCTGGATAGTGTTGACTTTCGTCCGTTTCGCGAGTATGTCGCGGCAGGGTTGTCGTCTATCATGGTCGGTCATCTCTATGTGCCGTCGATAGATGAGGTGCATCGTTCATCGGCTATTTCTCCTGTGGTGACTACCGAGTATCTCAAGCAGCGCATCGGTTTTGACGGACTGATTATGACTGACGCTATCAATATGAAAGGTGCGACCGGCAGCGACCGGCTCTCACTGGAGGCTCTGAAAGCCGGAGCCGACATTGTCATAGCACCCGAAAATACGTCGAAGGATATAGCAATCGTAGTCGGAAGTGTGTTGAAGGGGGAGGTGTCTGTAGAATTTATCAGAGAGAAGTGTCGTCGAGTACTGCTTTATAAATATCGTTTTGCATTGCCCAAGACGACTGACGCATCGCAACAGATCTCAGACTCTATCCGTGACGCCGACCTTCGTCGCCGAATGTCGCAATCTTCATCGCATTAAAAGTTAGGGCCCTTAAAGTCCTTTGGGTCCTTAAAGTCTCTAAATTTTCAAAAGTCTATTAAACGCTTCGTTTATTGGGGAGCTTAAAGTTTGTTTTGGTCATTGTAGCTATAGTAGCCGTTGGCGGTCACTATCACATGGTCGAGCATGCGAATGTCCATTGCTTGGCAAGCTGTTTTGCACTGCTGTGTGATCTGGTCGTCTTGAGGGCTGGGGTTGATGTTGCCCGAAGGGTGGTTGTGGCAAAGGATGAGCGATGAGGCGTTTTCGAGGATAGCCTCTTTGAGCACCATTTTTGTGTCAAACACTGTCGCATTGGTTCCACCGCGCGATGCTTGATAACGCTTGACGACCTGATTGCGGCGATTGAGCATGAGAGCCCATATTTCCTCATGAGGTTTGTTGCCGATGATAGTGTGCATGAGTTCATAGATGTCGGCGGAGCATCTGATGGTCGGTTTGTCGCCCAGACCTTCGCGGTTGTAGCGACGGATAATCTCCATGACGGCCTCAATCTGTATGGCTTTGGTGCGTCCGAGACCTTTGATTTCGAGCAGTTCTTTGCGGTCACGGCGTTCGAGAGTAGTCAGTCGATTGTCGTTGTTTTGCATCAGCTCACGGCAAAGCTGGGTGATGGGCATTCCGACAGTGCCGGTGCGAAGAATCAATGCCCACAATTCTGCGACGCTAAGCACACCACACCCGAATTTCTCTGCTTTTTCGCGAGGAGTGTCCTCTTTGTCCATGTCCTTGATGGGGAGGTAGTGGTAGGCTCGGCGGTTGTCGCCGTCATCAGAGCCATCGGCAAATGGAGCGTCGATTTCTTTGACAATCATTTGTGTGGTAGGTGAGGGATAATGGTGATGAGGTTATGCCACGACTGCATCATTTGCCTCGGCGCATCTCAATTTCTTCTGCTTCGTTGCGACCATGGCCGAGAAGTATTTTCCAGACGTATGCCTTAATGAAACCGGTGCCGTAGCCGAAAAGCTGGATCAAGCTGGTGATGACACCGATAGAGCCGATCTTCAGACTTCGAGTGCTGATGATGCCGGCTATCCAGACACATAGCAGATAAAACGCCAGTGGCACAATGCTCCATCGACACCATATCGTGCCCAACACCATAATGATGGAGAATATCACAAAGAGTGCAGGGAGGGTGTGAACGGCTTTCATTGAGCCGGGATAGAGGAGCTTGAGCGTGATGCGCGACATGCCGAAGACATGGACTTTTCGCCAGAATTTCTTGAAGTCGACACGACGCTTGTGGTAGACGCTGACATTGCGGAATAACTTGATGCCAAATCCTGCCAAGCGAATGCGTGTGCTCATGTCGATGTCTTCGCTAAACATTTCTCTGAAACCACCGACCTTTTCGTAGACTTTGCGAGAGAAACCCATGTTGAATGTGCGTGGCACAAATTTCTCAAGTTGCACTTTGCCGCCACGGATGCCTCCGGTGGTGAGAAACGATGTCATCGAGTAGTTGATGGCCTTCTGAATGTCGGTAAACGATTCGTGGGCTGCATCAGGACCTCCGAAACAGTCAGAGTAGTCGTTGCGAAGCGAGAGATGAAGCTGCTCGATGTAGTCGGGTGGAAGAACGCAATCAGAGTCAACGAAGACGAAATAATCTCCGTTGGCTCTGACTATGCCGTAGTTTCGGGCGATGCTTCGCCCTTCATTGGATTTGTGATAGTATTGGAGGTTGAGTCTGTCGGCATATTGATCGGCCACGGCCTTACAAGGCTCAGTCGAACCATCTTCGACCAAAACAATCTCAAAGTCGTTGTCACTCTGATGAGTCAAGCTCTCAAGAAGGTCGCTGACCTCGTCTATACGATTATAGACCGGAACGATAATCGAAAAATATGGCTTCATAAGCAGACTTACTCCAACGATGATGTATTAAGCTTTTACGCGACCAACGTAAGAACCGTCACGAGTGTCAACTTCGATGAGTTCGCCTTCGTTGATGAAGAGAGGCACGCGCACTGTAGCACCTGTTTCTACTGTAGCAGGCTTGAGTGTGTTGGTAGCTGTATCACCTTTAAGACCCGGCTCAGTGTAAGTGATCTTGAGGACAGTCTTAGTAGGCATTTCAGCGTAAAGCACAGTCTCTGTAGATGCGTCAGACACTACTTCCACTGTGTCGCCTTCCTTCATGTAGTCTACACCTGTCACGAGGTCCTTAGCGATAGGAATTTGTTCGAAAGTCTCGTTGTTCATGAAGATGTTGTCGTCGCCTTCAGAGTAGAGGAATTGGTATGGACGGCGTTCTACGCGAACGTCTTCAAGCTTTTCGCCGATGTTGAAGCGGCGTTCAAGTACGCGACCATCTACAACGTCTTTGAGTTTTGTACGCATGAATGTGTTGCCCTTACCTGGCTTAACGTGAAGGAATTCGATAACGAAATAGAGTCTGCCGTCGATGCGAATGCAGGTTCCGTTCTTAATGTCTTGTGAGTTAATCATTTTGAATTATCTGTTTAGAAAATTTTTACTCGGTTTTATTTCAAAGTGCAAAGATAGTCAAAAATTAGAATATAAGCAATTTTTGAACAACTTACGATGCTCTTTCATTCACTATGGGTTATAAACTGAGTGGCATCAGTAGTGATGCTTAATGTCTCATTAAGTCGGTGTGCACCATATATAATATAATGTGTGGGTTTGAGGCCACTCGCAGATGTTGCGGCTCTAAATACCTTGAAATTAGGCTTGTAAACTGCTTAAAATGAGCAAAAATCAGGTGTTGAGACAAAAAACTCTTAGAATTTTTGGCAGTATGAAAATTGTTTTGTAATTTTGCACTCCGAAAATTATAGTTTGAAATAACGAAAAAATAAAATACAATGAAAAGAACTTATCAACCTTCTAACAGAAGAAGAGTAAACAAGCATGGTTTCCGCGAAAGA
>JAEIGA010010385.1_pt1 | contig 14110 bp, 12 predicted proteins | sample 9270691 | NCBI WGS metagenome assembly JAEIGA01 (sample SAMN17057246, study PRJNA624740) | gut metagenome | biome: biome; isolation source: fecal sample | host: Bos grunniens | place: China: Xizang | collected 2019 | reverse complement strand
GTCCAACATAACGAGGCGCGTAACCTTCTAAACATTTTTGCACAGCTAATAGCCGTTCTTCTAACGAATGCTTCTTATACATAAAATAAACCCCAAAAGTTTTTTGTCTAACTTTTAGGGTTCACTTCAATGGCACGCTATTTTTCTATTCTCTAGCCTTTAACCTCTTACTTCTTGGTATAAACGGCAAAAGTATAAGGATAAGGATTCTTCTCGTCGGCCTCGTGGTGCTCTTCACTCACACATTGCCAGATAGCAGGATCGATCTCAGGGAAGAAGGTGTCTGCATCCTCCCAAGAGTGGTGGATATGGGTGATATAGAGTTTATCTACCAATGGTAAAAATTGACGATATACCATACCTCCACCGATGATGAAAGCCTGTTCATCAGCCGCTACAGCAGCTTGTGCCTCAGGGATCGAGTGCACCACTTCGGTGTTCTCAAAGGTGAAATCCTCGCGATCAGAGAGCACTATATTGCGGCGATTAGGTAGTGGGTGCTTAGGGAGCGAGAAGAAGGTGCGCTCGCCCATTATAACGGTGCAACCTGAGGTTTGCTTTTTGAAATATTGTAAGTCACTTGGCATATGGCAGAGCAAATCGCCTGCCTTGCCGATAGCATTATTTTCTGCAATTGCTACGATGAGATTGAGCATAGTTATGAGTTATGAGTGATTATACTGCTACGACGCCAGGGATATGTGGGTGTGGGTCGTAATCCACGAGGGTGAAGTCTTCAAACTTGAAATCAAACAAGTCCTTGACCTCAGGATTGATGAGCATCTTAGGCAATGGGCGAGGCTCGCGGGTGAGTTGCAATTGCACTTGCTCAATGTGGTTGCTATAGATATGTGCATCACCAAAAGTGTGCACAAAATCTCCAGCTTTGAGGCCTGTTACTTGCGCCATCATCATAAGCAGCAAGGCATAAGATGCGATATTAAATGGCACACCTAGGAAAATATCTGCCGAGCGTTGGTAGAGTTGTAGTGATAGGCGTCCGTCTGCTACATAGAATTGAAATAATGTGTGGCATGGAGGAAGCGCCATATTGTTAACCTCTGCTACGTTCCAAGCGCTGACGATATGACGGCGCGAATCAGGGTTGTTCTTGATCTGCTCGACGAGGAGCTTGATTTGGTCGATATGTCCGCCTTGGTAGTTAGGCCATGAACGCCATTGGTGACCATATACAGGTCCTAGTTCGCCATTCTCATCCGCCCATTCGTTCCAAATACGCACGCCGTGGTCCTGTAGGTACTTCACGTTGGTGTCGCCACGAAGGAACCATAGGAGCTCGTATATGATGGATTTGAGGTGCAACTTCTTGGTGGTAAGCACGGGGAAGCCTTCCTCGAGATTGAATCGCATTTGATGACCAAAGACAGACTTGGTGCCTGTGCCAGTACGGTCTTGCTTGAGGGTGCCTTCTTCTAGCACTCGTTTACACAAATCTAGATATTGTTTCATGAGGAGTGATAAACTATGAGTTATGAGTGATAAACTATGAGTGATGAATTAATACAAGTTGTATGTAGTTTTGAGTACGCGGAACTCGGTTCGACGGTTGAGCGAATTGCATACTTCTTGTTGTTCTGCGGATAGGGTTGTGATGAATGTCTCATCTAAGACTTGCTCCTTTGGCAAGAATGGATATTGCTGGTGGAGAATGTCATCCACTACGACAGGTTTTTCTTCGCCATATCCCACCGCAGTCAAACGCTCGGATTCTATACCATTCGTGATGAGGTAATCAACTACCGATTGTGCACGGCGGAGTGACAACTCTTGGTTGGCTTCGTTTTGACCCACAAGGTCGGTGTGTGCTGCCAATTCGATGGTGATATTTGGGTTGTCATTTAGCAATTTGATAAGTGCGTTGAGTCCTTCTTCTGAGTCAGGAGTGAGCTCCCAACTGCCGAACATGAAGAAGATATTGCTCATCTTCACAGGTTTGGATATCGGTGATAGAGTAAAGTCATGGGTGTATGTGTGACTATCGGATAAGTTCTCGGTGGTAAATGTTTGTTTTTCGTTGAGATAGCCGCGTGAATTCACGAGCATTGCATATCGTGTGTCCTTGTTGAGCTTGATTCGATATGTACCATCACGACGAATTTGCGTCTTGATATTAGTACCATCGTTGCCGATTAGTCGGAGGGTCGCATCGGATAGGTTTTCTCCATTGTTGTCCATCACTCGTCCTTCGACGATGAACTCCATTTGTGGCAATACAAATGAGTAGATGAGGTCATATCCCTTTTTTTGTCCTCTATTGGATGAGAAGAACCCCTTTTCATTGTTACCTTCGAAGCAGATACCAAAATCATCATTTGATGAGTTGAATGGTGCTCCCATATTGATGATATGCCATGTGGTGTCCTGTGGGGTTGCACAGAAGATGTCCAATCCTCCGTAGCCCGCATGTCCGCGTGAAGAGAAATATAGTCGTCCGTCTTTGCGAATATATGGGAATAGTTCGTCATCACTAGTATTGATGGTAGGACCTAGGTTGCGTATGTCATCCCATTCGCTTCCGTTTGAGATGGCCATGTAGATATCCTTGCCGCCATAGCCTCCTGGTGCATCGCTCACGAAGTAGAGTGTATCTCCATTGGTGTTGATGGATGGATGTCCCACTGTGATGCTACTATCCTTGAATAGTTTGAGTTCTTGTGCTTCGCTCCACTCTCCGCTGGCGCGTTGTGATACATAGATTTTCGTTCCCAAGTCTTGTCCGTTGACAGGGCAAGAATAGGTGAAGTACATTGTTTTTCCATCGGCGGATAGGGATGCAACTCCCAGTTCGGCAGTGGTCGTTTGTTTGGTATTTGCCTCTTCTTCTTGTTCTTCTTCTTGCTCTTGGTAGAGTCCGTCGCATAGTTCAATTTCTTCCCATTTGCCAGCAGCGTTTTTACGTGCCGAATACAGATTGAATGATGGCATTCCCGTGACGGATGAGATACGGTTTTTCTTCTTGTTATTGTTTTTTTGCTCTTGTCGGTTGGAGGTGAAAATCAAGGCATCTCCATCCTCGCCGATGAAAACAGGCGAGAAATTGGATGATCGTTTCTCGTTGAACTCCTTTGCGTTTGCTATTTTATAGCGTGAGGTAGTTTTGCGCCATGTGTTAACTTCGCTGCAAGCCAATTTTCCTGCCAGTGCTACTGTGTTGTCTGGATAGGATTTTAGGTAGATGCTATATTGTCGAGCTGCGTCGTTATACTTGCCTTGGTATTGCAATACTTGTGCGTAGTGCAGATACATGATGGAATCGGCGTATTGATATCGAATTGCATTTTTGTAGGCGTTGATAGCTTTATTGTCGTTGAGAACTCGGTAGCATTCGCCTTGTTGAAATGCAACATATGCACGCAGCGATTTATTCTGCGATTTCAGTTGACGAAATATTTGCTTGTACATCTCAACTGCCTGATAGTATTCGCCAATATTGTATCTCTTATCTGCACGCTTGATGCGAGCGGATATACTACACGAACTGAGTGTAGAAGTGATACACGCTATGATTAGTATATAGATAAAATGTTTGACTCTCATTGTGATAATACCCGATGATAGGCGTCTGTTGTGGTTAGAACGCAATCATTTTTACCGGGTCAATAGCTTGATCGTTTTTCCATAACTCGAATCCCAATTGTCCCTCTGCTGTGATACCTATGCAATCTCCTGCTTGGAGTTTGTCGCCGAGTTTTCGAAGTGGTTTCTTTATGCCTCGGTAGATAAATAGGTATTCCGTATGTTTAACCATGATGGTGTATACATCGTTCATCTCATGGTTGATGTGAATGATTCTACCATTCAAAACCGATACAACATTCTCATTTTCAGTGGTGTTAATGAGGATTTCGTATTGTTGTTCTTGTGCGGAAAAGCCCCTTACGATAGTTCCATGTACAGGTGTAAAGAATACCGTCATGCTATTCGTATGGTTGTGGATGTTCTCAAATAACAACATGTTGTTTTTCTCTTTCTCCTCATACTGTGCGATAAAATCGGCAGTAGCTTGTTGCTTAGCCTCTAATAATTGTTCACGCATGATAATCTGCATGGAGTCTAGGCTTTGAATCGTGTCAGAATGCGCCTCCCCGGAAACGACTTGCTTGATAATATCTAGGTATTGTCGTTGCATCTCCATGGATGTTCCTAGCGAGTCTATGCGTGTGGATTCGTCTAGCAGTTGTTGACGGATGTTCTCGGAATAGCCTGGTAGGTAGTTTTTGATAGGGGTATATAAGATTACCAGTGAGAAGAGCACCAATGTGAGAATGAATAGGGTAGCTATTACCACAATGGCTCCCCACCCGCTAAGGTGGAGATACCATTGTTCGGCTAGCGTATCCTCATTGAGCACGCTGATGCGATATTTTTCTCGCAATCGCTGCCAGAAAGGTTGTTTTTTCTTATGTTTTGCCATTTATTTGATAATATTGCAACCCTCGCAAGGTTTTAGTTGTTTGAAGAAGTCATTGCCTTTGTCATCCACAAGAATGAATGCAGGGAAGTTCTCTACTTCAATTTTCCAAATAGCTTCCATACCGAGTTCAGGATACTCTACGCACTCGATCGACTTGATATTCTCTTGTGCGAGTATAGCAGCAGGTCCACCGATAGAACCGAGATAGAATCCGCCATGCTTTTGGCAAGCATTGGTAACATCTATTGTACGGTTGCCTTTTGCGAGCATAATAAGGCTGCCGCCATTCTCTTGGAACTCATCTACATAAGGGTCCATGCGTCCAGCGGTAGTAGGGCCCATAGAACCACAAGGCATGCCAGCAGGTGTCTTTGCTGGTCCTGCATAGTATATAGGATGGTTTTTGAGGTACTCAGGCATACCCTCTCCCGCATCCAAACGAGCTTTAATCTTTGCGTGGGCGATGTCACGGCCTACGATGATAGTACCATTGAGCGAGAGGCGTGTACCGATTGGGTATTGGCTGAGGAGTTTGCATACATCAGCCATAGGTTGATTCAAATCTACGCAAACAGCATCGCCTTCGCCTGCTTGGCGGAGCTCCTCTGGGATGAGTGAAGCAGGGTTGTTGTCCATCTTCTCAATCCAAATACCATCCTTGTTAATCTTACACTTGATGTTGCGGTCTGCTGAGCAGCTAACGCCGAGTCCGATAGGGCAACTAGCACCGTGGCGAGGCAGACGGATGACACGGATATCGTGTGCCATATACTTACCACCAAACTGTGCACCGAGTCCGATCTTGTATGCCTCTTTGAGGAGTTGCTCCTCGAGTTCGATATCGCGGAACGCACGACCCGTCTCGTCGCCTGTGGTAGGGAGAGTGTCGTAGTAGTGGGTAGAAGCGAGTTTCACGGTGAGTAAGTTTTTCTCGGCGCTGGTACCACCGATCACGAATGCGATGTGATATGGAGGACAAGCTGCGGTACCGAGGCTCTTCATCTTCTCAACGAGGAATGGAATCAGTGTGCCAGGGTTTTGGATACGAGCTTTGGTCTCTTGGTAGAGGTAGGTCTTGTTGGCAGAGCCACCACCTTTGGTCACACAGAGGAAGTGGTATTCCATACCTTCGGTAGCCTCTAAGTCAATTTGAGCAGGGAGATTACACTTGGTATTCACCTCATCGTACATGTTGAGCGGAGCATTTTGTGAGTAACGCAAGTTACGCTCGGTATATGTTAGATACACACCCTTGGAGAGAGCCTCCTCGTCGCAATAGCCTGTCCATACTTGTTGGCCTTTCTCGCCGTGGATAATGGCTGTACCAGTGTCTTGACATAGTGGCAATTGGCCCTTGCATGATACCTCCGCATTGCGTAGGAAGGTAAGGGCTACGTATTTGTCATTAGCGCTTGCCTCGGGATCACGCAAAATCTTAGCTACTTGTTCGTTGTGGCTACGACGAAGCATGAAGCTGACATCTGAGAAAGCAGCGTTCGCCATCTTGGTGAGACCCTCTGCCTCAATCTTTAACATTGGTTTTCCTTCAAACTCACTAACAGACACATGGTCCTTGGTTAGCAAATAATACTCTGTTTCATCTTTACCCAATTGAAACATGGGTGCGTACTTAAATTCCATATTTTTGTGTTTTAAATGTTAATTCGTGTTTTTTATTGTTTCTTTTTTAATAAGTAGAAATCAAATACAATACTTCTTTTAGTCAATAATCTAGTTCCAATAGTTGATACTTGATTATTTCTAGGATAAGTGTGCTTCATGCGATGAAAGGCTCTTCTTGCTTGAAAGACAGCTTTCATGTTGGGCACTTGGTGTGTTAGCAGCATCTGTATTGCAGCTAGGTAGTCCATGGCGAAACGAATACTCATGACCCACCATAATCGCGTGGTAGGCATGTTTTTGTAAATCATCAATAGGTTGTTACGGAAGTTCAGGAATGTCTTTCTAGGGTTCTCATAACCTAGTGTTCCGCCACCCACATGATAGACCGTGGCTTGTGGAATACACACAATAGTAGATGATGGATAGGCGTTATGTATGCGCCAGCAGAAATCAATCTCCTCTTGATGTGCAAAAAATGCTCCGTCTAGGCCTCCTAACTCCTCATATACTTGCATGCGCACAAGCATGCACGCACCTGTGGCCCAAAAGATAGGTATAGTATCGTCGTATTGACCATGATCGTCCTCTATATATGTCATCAAGCGTCCTCGACAATAAGGATAGCCCAATGCATCTAGCATGCCTCCCGCAGCGCCAGCATGCTCAAATCGAATCGCATCGGTCTCTCCTGCTGCAAACCGTTGTTTGGAATGCCAAGATAGCACCTTTGGCTGTGCAGCTACAACTTCTTGATGTTGGTCCATATATTCAAGCATGATATCTAGCCATCGGTCGGTAGGCTCTATATCCGAATTAAGTAGTACCACATACTCGGCATCTATCTGTTGAATAGCTCGATTATAGCCTTCGGCAAAACCATAATTTTTGTCTAGTTGAATCAATCTAACAGGTTGCGTCTTCAAATAATCAACCGAGCCATCGGTCGAGCCGTTGTCTGCAACTACAATCTCTGTATCAGGCAATTGGGTCTGACGAATAACAGAGGGGAGAAATTTCTTTAATGTTTTCTCGCCGTTCCAATTCAATATGACTACGCTACATTTCAATGTGTGGCTCGTTTAGGGGTTAAAAACCAAAACTGAATGCTCCTGTTACACTTAGGTTTTTGCCCTGTTGATATACTGGCATGAACTTATTTAAATAGTACTCGGCATCTCCTATATCTTCACTAGGAATGGCATCTGTTTTGAGATTGTCGTATCCTCGTGCGTGGTTGTACTCCACGGTCAATCGCATAAACATATTCGGATGCACCTCATACATTCCATCCAATCGCACAACTTCATTGCGGAAAATGGCATGGTCGAATGGTTTTTGCGAGATGGTCTGAGCAATACCACCATCACGAATAACTTTGTTACCATTGTGATAGTTGCGCAAGTATGCATAGGAGTTGTATTTGGTGTCGTGTGTGTAACTCAACTTGATGATCATGCCTCTAATAGGACGGTAGGATAACTCTGTGTAAATAGACTGTGCATTATCCCCCATATAGTGACCAAGATTATAAGAATTGCTTGACCATGTCAAAGCGTCTATAGAATGAGTATAGCATGCTATATACGAACGCATGAATTCCGCTTTCAAACTCAATCCATTGATAGGCCAACCACTCCAATTAAAACCTACCAAATAGGAAATAGGATTATGTTCTTTGTTAGATGGTTTCAAACGAGATAATTTAAATTCATCCATATAAAACGAACCATACAAATGTAGATGGTCTATTGGTCGTACCGATAGTGATGCAAAAACCTGCGAGTTTTGGTTCTGTGTGGCGACACCTTTTGTGAGCAGGTGATCTAGCGATTTGTAAAAGGCTATCGGTATCATATATGCCGCCTGTATCGTGCGTTCGGAGTAGATGATGGAATTTCCAAGTGATATGGATAGATGTTTGATAGGCGTGATTGTCAGCATGTTAGCCGCCATGAACTTGTTCATGGGGCGATAATTCAATATATATGTACTATCTTTGGTCGAATTTTCCAAATAATAGTATGTTGAATCCGATACATTCGACACCAACCATGCGTGAAAATAGTCAAACTGCAACCACTTGCATGGTGTCAATTGCAAAGAAATCATTGGCACCGCAGGCGCGCGACCAGATAAAATGTTAGAAGCATAGTACGATTCTCCCCAGCGAATGTTTTCACGTTGCAATGAGATACTTCCCCACCATGAATATAAACTGATTCCGCCTTTCGAGTCTGAAAAGTCACCTCCGTAGTTGGCCTCTTTGTACTGAACACCGGCAAGAGGGGTCAGTGCGGGTTGCGACAAAGTGTATCTATTTTCGGTTTGGTTGTAAGTTATACCATAATGAATACACGCGCCTATCCTTTGCGCCTCTTTATTGGGATAATATTTGTTGCTCAACCAATCGCCACTCCAAGAGTTATCTCGCAGACTTCCCCAAATACTCAGGTGATTGGCTATATCCATCTGCAATTCGGCGCCATACCAGCGATGCAAAAGCACACCTTTCTTGCTAGCCGTTATGTCGGCTCCCAAGATAGGGCGTACTCGAAGCTTAAACATCGAATCCTTTGTGCGATAACTGAATTGTGGGTCTGCTACGGAGAGATTGTATGTGCTGTGGTCTGTCAATTGCACGAAATTGCTGACCATTGTGTCACGCTCCAAGGCAAACTCATTGAGATAGAATGCTAAATCTTTTTGTTGGCGATGACTCAACAATGAGTCGGCCGCTTGCGCATCCAATAGCATTTGGGCTACTTGCCTGCGAGTATAGGGTCGTGTAATTGTCTGCTGAGTAATCACTCCATTGGTGATGAGTTCATCAATGAAATCATATATATGCACTTGTGTCAAAGGCACTGGGATGTTTTGGGCTACCGAGGATAGTCCGCATGCCATCACAAATAATATGACGAATAGTTTCTTCACAGAGAGTAAGTTTATTTGCTTCGTGCTCGTTTTACAAATATGGTAAAGAAGATTTTCCAAAAATATATAAAATCCGTAATCAAAGTGCCTCGCTCTTCGCACATGGTCAAATATCTAATTTCAGATGCTTGTATCTCATCCAATGTCTTGGGCATATCCGCATAGAATGGAGGCAATAGACCAGGTTTGTGGCGAGTGCGTTGTTCTTGCAACTCCTTGCTGTAGAGCGAGAAATAGTGTTGTGATATAGGACGAACGCCTACCAATTTCATATTACCTTTGAGTAGGTTCAACAACATTGGCAACTCATCAATCCAGTACTTTCGCATGATTCTACCCAAGGTGGTTACACGGATGTCATGATTGAATTTACCGCCCTCTTGCAGCGAATATCTTTCGTATATATATGCTTGCAGAAATTCGCTATATGGGTGCATCGTACGGAATTTGTACACCTTGAATAGTTTGCCGTTTTTGCCCACGCGATTCAATTTTACCAATATTCCATACAATCGTCTAGATACTATCTCAGGACGGAATTTGCGACGCGATACTACATAATTTAGGTCGCCTTTCTTGCGCTCGTCGATAATCTCAAATCCGCAATAGCACAAGCGTCCCATTACCTCTGCTTTACTCAGCACGCGGTTCTTACCCTCGGTGATATCAAAGTACAGTCGAGAAGTCATGAATAACTTTGGCAATACACGCTTGTAACAGAAAAAGGCGGTGTAATACAACCAGCCAATCACTGGTGGAAAACGATTTAAAATATTGCGTTTGGTAACAGACTGTGGCTCGTAACAACATACAAACACTCCATTATCAGGCAACTTGTCATTCACTGTGGTGAATAGCTTGTTTACGCCTCGAATATGATTCAGTGGCATGAAATTAACAATTGAATCATATCGATAATTTGAGAGTTTTTTGATGTTGTACAAATCCGTTGAGCGTAGCGTAAATGTGTTGGTGCTATATAGGTCAATATTCTTTTCGATATATCGTATCACTTTTTCCTCGGCAAATTCCAACATGCTTGCACGCAATTCCTCTTTCTCCTGAACAGATAGTTGCTCTGCGGGATGTAGCACCCCTTGTGGAAGTCGTTTGGGAACTTCCATTGGATTCTCGTTCTCCGCATCCAATGCATACCGATAAGCGTGCTTGAAGACCAAAAATACAACAGATACCCCCAACATGGCTAACCACAATGTCAAAAGTACCCAGATGGAGAAATTTCTACCCTCCATGAGGGCCATGTATCCACACATGAGGCCAAAGATTAGCGACGAGGCTATCAATAAACGACGAATATCTTTGCCCATCTTCATATACTTGACGGGTACATATCGATGGCAGATATAGCCGATGAAAAGCCACAAAATAGAGAATATCAATACAAATACACTATACTTCTGAAAAGGTACTTGTGTGGATAAGGGAAACCATGCCAACACAATCAGTACACTCATCAGTAGCGCAATCGCATCTGCAATTAGATATCGCCAATAGGGTCGATAAATCAAACGAACCACTGTTACTCAAATTTCTAATCCAATACTAATTGGATATTAGTACAACTTATTTTTTCTTTTTCTTGCTGCTATAACGCATATTCAATGCATCTGTCACCTCCTTGGTGATGTCATAGCATGGAGCAGCTTGCAATATATTATCCTTCGCTGTGTTGCTCAAAATCATGTGGTAACGCCCATCAGCGTTGAACTCCTTCAAGAAGTTGTTCAATGTGTCTGCCAACTGAATATTCAATTTTTGATTTTCAAGCATAATATCCTCGCTCAACTTTGCCTCTAACTCTTGCAACTCTTGCTCCTTCTGTACTAACTTTTGTTGAGCTTGTTCTGCACGCTCAAGACTCAGAAAACCATTATTTTGGTATTTATACTGAAAATCGGCTACTTCTTGTTGGAAAGTACGCAACTTAGCATTCATCTTTGCACGAGCGTCCTCTTGCTTTTTCATCAACTTCTCACTAACCTCCTGAGCAAACACATAGTTTAACAACAAACTATCTGTGTTTAAGTATGCGATAGGAAGATACTGAACTTCTTTTGCCACTTCTCCTTGCGCAATATCTTCTCCTTGCGCAGTTTTTTTATTGGACAAATAAAGTACAAACAATGTAGCTACTGCTGCTACTAAAATTACATTTACTGAAATTTGAATCTTATTCATTATTTTTTTTCTTTAAACTTTTATCTTTCAACTTGTTATACTAACTCATGGATAATCAAACCACTGCGCAATTTTGGCTCAAACCATGTGGTCTTTGGAGGCATAATATTACCAGTGTCTGCAATGTCAATCAATTGTTTCATTGTTACTGGGTGCAACGCCAACGCCATCTTCATCTCGCCGCTATCTACACGATTTTTCAACTCTTCCAAACCGCGAATACCGCCTACAAAGTCAATGCGCTTATCAGAACGCAAATCCTTGATGCCTAGCAGCTTGTCAAGGATCAAGTTAGACGAAATAGTCACATCTAATACGCCGATAGGGTCATTGTCATCATAGCGACCTTCCTTAGCCGTCAACTTATACCACTGACCTGCTAAATATAGCGCGAAGGTATGTAGCGCTTCTGGATGATATGTATCTTCGCCCTTCAGCTCTACTTCAAAATCCTCTTTCAATGCCTCTAAGAACGCCTCAGCACTCATGCCGTTCAAATCCTTTACTACGCGGTTGTAGTCCATAATATGCAATTGATCATCTGGGAAGCAAACAGCCAAGAAGTAGTTGTATTCTTCATCACCCTTATGATTTGGATTTTGCAATTTCTTCTCGTTGCCTACCAACGCTGCTGCGGCACTACGATGGTGACCATCAGCGATATACATAGCTGGCATCTCACCTACCAATTCTGTGATACGAGCGATATCTTCCTTCTCGCTAATTACCCAGAAGGTATGGCCAAAACCATCCAAGTCAGATACGAAATCATACTCAGGCTCGCCTGATGCCACGCGTGCAATGATAGCGTCTAGTTCCTCGTGGTGTGGATAAGCAAAGAATACTGGCTCCACATTGGCATTATTCACGCGAACATGTTTCATGCGGTCTTCTTCCTTATCTCGACGAGTCAACTCATGCTTCTTGATTCTGCCTTCCATGTAGTCATCCACCCATGCTGCCACTACCAGGCCGTATTGGGTTCTCTCGCCCATGGTTTGAGCATATACATAGTATTTCTCTTCCTCATCTTGAACGAGCCAACCTTTCTCGCGGAACAAGTCAAATTGCTCACGGGCTGCGGCATATACGCGCTCATCGTGCTCATCGGTGCCTTCTAGGAAGTTAATCTCTGGCTTAATGATATGGTATAATGACATCTCGTTGCCTTCTGCTTCTGTGCGCGCTTCTGCAGAGTTCAATACATCGTATGGACGGCTACTTACTTGTTTCGCCAACGCCTTTGGTGGACGAATACCCCTAAATGGTTTGATTTTCATGGTCTAATTTTCTATAAAGTGCTTTTTCTATCATTTACTCTTTGTGGTAGGCTCTTGTGTTTTTGCACCCATCTTGCATGTTCCGTTAAACTGAGCATTAGGCTCAATGATCAGTGTTCCGGTGCTGATGTCGCCTGTGAGTGAGCTAGTGGCTCTCAAAGATAGGGTGTGCTTAACATCTATCTTACCTTCCATCTTGCCCATGATCTCTGCATGTTGACATGCTACTGTACCATTTACTTTGCCGTGTTCGCCGATAACCAATCTACCAGCGCATTTTACATCACCTTCAATCGCACCGTCGATACGCATATCGCTATCGGTAATCACAGTGCCAATAATCTTACTTCCTGAGGTCAATGCGTTGTACAATGTACCTCCATTTTGTTGTTGTGTTGCCATATTTTCAAATTATGTTTATTTTCGTTTTTGTGTTTTCTCGTTTTATTTGAGCATTATCCTATGCCCCTCCTCGCCTCTCGCCTCTCGCCTCTCGCCTTATCGCCTCGGTCGCCGATTGCGCCAAAAACGGTATAGTATTCCAAAAATCGTGCAAAGATACGAAATTCTTTGCATATATGCAAGTGTTTCAAATAAAAAATCTAACAGTGCTTTTATTTACTTAGTGATTAGTTAGTGATTAGTTAGTGATTAGTTAGTGATTAGTTAGTTATTTATTTATCTTTCGGGAAGTTTTATTTATAAACTATTGCAGATTCAAAAAAAAAATAGTACCTTTGCAAGGTTTTATGTGTGATATGAAAGAAATTTTAATTGTCATAGTAATTCTAGCTGCAGCGATGCTTTTGCTTTGCGTACGTATCTTGCTCAAGAAAAATGGCAAATTCAGTAGCCAGCACATCTCCGAAAACAAGCGCATGCGCCAAGATGGTATCCATTGTGCTACATCCCAAGATCGCCAAGCTAGAAGGAAGAATATCAATAAGATAGACCTCGATAAGATATGAAACAAATAGCTATATTAGGTAGTACTGGCAGTATTGGCACGCAGACCCTTGATGTGGTTCGTCAGCACCCTGACGAGTTTTCTGTATACGCCCTCTCTGCGCATCGCAATGTTACCCTGCTTATCCAGCAGGCCATTGAGTTTAACCCCGCTGTGGTGTGCATTGCTGATGATACCTTTTATCAGCCACTCCGTGATGCGCTTAGCGACCTGCCAATCAAGGTGATGGCAGGCGAAAAAGCTATTGCTGAAATGGTCACAATGCCTGCTATTGATGTCGTTGTGGCAGCTATGGTAGGCTATGCTGGTTTGCGCCCTACGATGGCGGCTATCAAGGCTAAAAAGACGATCGCGCTAGCCAATAAGGAGACCCTCGTGGTTGCTGGCGAAATCATCTGTCGTCTTGCTCAGCGTCACAAGGTAAATATCTTACCGGTAGATAGCGAGCATTCTGCTATCTTTCAATCACTTGTGGGCGAAAAATCCGACAGTATAGAGAAGCTTCTTCTCACGGCTAGCGGCGGACCTTTCCGCACTTTCTCCTACGAGCAGATGCAACATGTGACTGCGGCCCAGGCGCTCCAACACCCTAATTGGGAGATGGGCGCAAAGATCACCATTGACTCCGCTAGTATGATGAACAAAGGCTTTGAGGTGATCGAAGCACGATGG
>JAEIGA010010384.1_pt1 | contig 14112 bp, 7 predicted proteins | sample 9270691 | NCBI WGS metagenome assembly JAEIGA01 (sample SAMN17057246, study PRJNA624740) | gut metagenome | biome: biome; isolation source: fecal sample | host: Bos grunniens | place: China: Xizang | collected 2019 | reverse complement strand
GAAGGATTGTACGAACGTTGGGAAAAGCAGGGGCTGGCGGCCTTACGGGCAGAGCTTGACCAATGTGACTGTAAGGTGAATTTGCCCATTACGGTGAAACTTTCTGACACGCCATTAGAGGGGATTTCGCGCGGCATTCGCGAAGATGGCGCCTTGCTTTTGGAGACTGCAACCGGTGAAGTGATGCCGATTGTTTGCGGAGAAATCATGCAATGGGATTGATGATGCGTAAGTTGACAGTCTTATTTTCGATGCTCGCCGTTGGGATGCTCTGTGCAGAAACGGTGATGCTTGAGGGGGTGAATGCGCAGATTCCTCCTTTAACGCGTAACATCAAAGCCCTCCATTTAAAAGCGGTGGGCGCCGATCGCGTCTATGCATTGCACTTCCCGAATACGTTAGAAGACCTCAATCTCTCGGCTAATAACCTGATGCTTTTGCCAGACGGCTTCATTCCAAAGGGAATCAAACGGTTGTGGTTGGCAGATAATCGCTTGTTGACCTTGCCGAATGCCGCCTCGCAGTGGCAAGACTTGATTTATCTTAATTTGGATCGCAATCTTTTTCGAGAGTTACCAGACCTTTCATCGACGCAGTTGCGTTGGTTGCGTTGCAACGGGAATCATTTAGTCGCCGTGCCAGCCTTGCCAGATTCAATCGAACGTCTCTACTTGGCGAACAACCAATTGACTGCATTTACTCAGAAGCCGAAGGCATTGCGTCATTTGACCTTGGCGAATAATCCGATTGAACAAATCCCCGATACCTTGGGGGTCGGGTTAGAAGAACTCGACTTGAGTGGTACAAAGGTGCGTGCGCTTCCTGCAGTATTGGATGGATGGCAATCGCTTCGCGTGTTAAATTTAGCGCATTGTCCTTTGTCTGAGGCGGAAAAGGATCGTTTAGAGTCCTTCTTTGATCCCTTAAAGACCCTTTTAATCTTTTAATGTTTGGAGAAGCAGAGATGCAACTTCCCGAATTACTCGCCCCTGCGGGTTCCTTTGATGCCGCGCTTGCCGCCTTTGCTTATGGGGCAGATGCGATTTACTTAGGCTTGTCACGCTTTTCTGCACGCGCAGATGCCGCTAATTTCTCAGATGAGGAATTGGCACAGATTGTCGCCTATGCACGCAATTTAGAACGTCCGCGCAAGGTGTACGTGACGTTGAATACCCTGATTGAAACCCATGAGTTTGAGGCTTTAATCCCCTCTTTATCCCTCTTGGAAAAGCTCTCAATCGATGGGGTTATTGTTCAAGACTTGGGGCTTGCGGCGCGCATTCATCGTCAATTTCCCTCCATTCCGTTGCACGCTTCCACGCAGTTGGCTTGTACCTCGTTGGCGGGTGCTCGTGCCTTGAAGGCGATGGGATTTGTGCGTATTGTGACGGCGCGTGAATTAACCTTAGAGGAGGCCGCAGAAATTGGCCGCAAGGCGGATGTGGAGATTGAGGTCTTTGTCCATGGTGCACTCTGTTACAGCATTAGTGGCTTGTGCCTCTTCTCTTCGTTGACAACGGGGCGTAGTGGCAATCGCGGTCGGTGCGCCTATTGTTGCCGCCAGGCTTTCCGTGAGGTCTCGTCAAAAACGGGTGAAGTCTCCACCTGTCATCCCTTCTCAATGCGTGACTTGGCCTTGATTGACTGCGGTGAAGCGTTGCGCACCTTGCCTTTGGCAAGTTTAAAGATTGAAGGGCGCATGAAGAATCCGCTCTACGTTGCTGCCGTCACCGACCTCTATCGTACGCTTCTGGATGGTAAATTGACGCCAGCTTTGCGTGCGAAGAAGACTGAAGATTTGCGCACCATCTTTTCGCGTCCGTGGACAACGCTCTCTGCGACTGATTTGAAGACGCCCGTTGAGGCAATTATTGACCCGCTTTGCGTGGGTCACCGTGGCGCACCCATTGGTCGCGTCTTGCGTGTGATGCGTGATACCGATGGGATTCGTTGGATGACCTTTGACACGATGCGCCCAATTGAAAAGCATGATGGTCTTCAAATTGATCCCCCAGAAGGGGGGCGTCCCATCGGCTTTGCGGTTCTGAAATTGCGTGACAATCGCACCCGAAAGAGTGCCCTTTCTTTGCCCGCAGGGGTGCGTGTTGATGTGGCCTTGCCGCCTGAAGTAAAGGATTTGCCATTGGGGGCAACGGTCTACTGTTCGGCATCGCAAGCGGTGCGTCGTGCTTTCCCCGTGGTGAAACCCAGAAGTACGGAATTGCGTTCACTGAAGCCCGCAGATTTAACCATCACCCTCTCGCCTGAAACCATCACCCTTTCGGGATGTGGTGTGACAATTTCCACCCCCGCTACGTTGACTCCAGCGAAAGATCCCACGCGAACCGCTGAAGCGGCCCAGAAGTTGCTTTCACGTTTGGGCGATGATGGCTTCTGTTTGCGTCGATTGACCTTACAGGACAATGGCCTCTTTTTGCCCGCCGGCTTGCTCAATGCCACACGTCGTGAATGGGCACAGGCGGCACGCGCCGCGCTTGAGTCGGGTGTCAATTCGATTGAAAACGGGGTTTCCTCAGGAGATGATTGTCCGCCACGTACACCGGTTACGAAAGTGGTCTACACCCTAAAAGTGTCGGCCTTGCAAGCTCCATCGGTATTGGGCGGCGAAATTCCCGAGCAGGTCGTGGTTGCGCTGACCTCGGATACCACGCTGAATGACTTGAAACCTTGGCTGAACGCAGTGCCCTATGAGAAGTTACGCTTCGCCTTACCCGTTGCATTGCGTGAAAAGGATATGGGCCAGATGTGTGCAACGGTTGGGGCATTGTTGGATAAAGGCTTCCGAAAGTTTGAGTGCGCTGATTTAACCTCTTGGCAACTGCTTCAAGACTTAGATCCCGCTTGTAGTACATTGGACATTACTGCAGACTGGACATGGTATGCGATTAATCCAGACGCTGAGCAACGTCAAATTGCCTGTGGCATCACGGGGAATGTTTCTGGGCCCGAGGCAAACTTACCCAATTTGACAGCATTGCCCAATGCCTTGCCAAAGGAAATCTTAATCGCACAATATGCCCCTCAGTTTATTGCCTTTACGCAACCCCACTGTGAAACAACCGCCTTGGTCAATCGTGAGGGAAAACGCTTGCGTATCGCAAAGAATGGTTCGCTCTGGATTACATTTGAGGACCGTCCCTGGTCGGCCCAACGCTATGTGCGCGATCTCATGCAAGCAGGTTTTGGCACGCTTCGAGTGGATCTCTCCTGGGCAGGAGAGGCGCTCCCCGTGCAGACCTGGCGTGAACTCTTGGCCGCTCCAGACGTAATCGAAGCGCATTTTGCCGAACATCGCCTTTAACATTTGCGTTATTTTGCAATACGCTTACCTAAAACGCGCCTCACCTTGGGCGCGTTTTTTAGTGTCTAAGGTTTTGGTGGGAGAGGGATGAGGTTAGATAAAGACGGCGCTGTCGGTATGAATGGTTACCATTAAATAGGAAAGGAGAGACTCCCTCTCCGACTTTGACATCGCCGGGTAGCCTCTCCTCAATGAAAATGGTAGCATATTTGCGAGTAGCTTGAGATAGGCCTCTTGTAAATGCGTGTAAATGGTGGAGCGTAGAGAGGCGAAGGTGCTACTTGATAAGGTGACGAGGATAAAAGGAAAACGTAGGTTTATGCTTTTGAAGCGAGAGCGCAAGCTGGGTGTGTTCGGGACTTTATGAGGGAAGTTTTTTGTGAAAAGTTAAGGGCAGAGGAAGGATTTCTTGTTACAGTGTAGGGTGAAGTATGGATTGTTAAGCGAGAGGAGCTTTAAGATGCGTCAATTGTTAACATTTTTAGGTGCATTATGCGCAGTGACACTGACTGCGCAACCGATTATTCAGTTGGGCGGAAAGCCGTGGACGGTGACGCTTTCTGATGGGACAACCGCCGAGGTGGTTCTGCCGTCTACGTTGGCCGATGCACAACTTGGACCAAAGGCTGAAAAGGCTGTGTATGGTGCGTTGACCTTGAAGCATCAGTATGTGGGCGCAGCGGTTTACACAACGGAATTCGAGGTGACGGAGGAAACGCAGGGGCGTTATGAACTCTTTTTAGAGCGTGTGCTTTGGAAAAGTACGGTGACCTTTGATGATCGTCCGGTGGGGAGTTGCGATTCATTGGCTACGCCACATCGTTATCCGTTGACCTTGACGCCGGGGCGTCATACCTTGAGGGTGACGGTTGATAATTCGTTGATTTATCCCATTGGTGAGAAGGCGCATAGTTATGGGGATGCGATGCAGACGCGCTGGAATGGGATTTTGGGTAAGATTGAATTGCGTCCGTTTAATCCGTTGATGGCTACGCGGATTGATGCGCCTTTCGGGGATACCTTTACCTTAACGCTTCCACAGGGTGCTCCGTGTGTGGATGGTAAGACCTTGGAGCTTTCCGTAAAAGAAGCGCCCGTGGAAATCGTTTCGCGTGAGACCAATAAGATTGTGGCACGTATCCCTAATGCACAACCGTGGTCACCGGCTTCGCCAACGCTTTACACGGTGACGTTGCAACACCCAGAATGTCCAAATGGTGTAGCGTGCTCTGGAACAACGCATAAGCCTTTTAAGGTTGAGTATCGTTTTGGTTTCCGCACCTTTACACGTGAAGGCAATAAACTCTTTATTAATGGAAGTCCGCTTTTTGTGCGTGGTAATCTTGAGAATTGCCACTTTCCTTTGACGGGTTATCCCGCGATGGATAAGGCATCGTGGATGAAGATCTTGAAGGCGCAAAAGGATCAAGGGGCGAATCAGATTCGTTTTCATACGTGGTGTCCGCCGCAGGCTGCTTTTGAAGCAGCGGATGAATTGGGTATTTTGCTCTCGCCTGAAGCGGGCATCTGGATTGATGGTTGGATGACCAGTACCTATCCTTACTTGAAGGGACTCGGGAAGGGACCGGAGAGTGTGGATCAATTTGTTCGCATGGAATTGCGACGTATTTTGGATGCGTATGGTAATGCGCCCTCTTTCTTCTCGCTCTCTATCGGAAATGAACTGGGGTCTTCTGACTTCGTGAAGCTCGGTGCATGGATGGAGGCCTGTAAACAGTATGATAATCGTCGCCTTTATGCTGCTTCGACGGCACGCCAAATTACGGCGGCAGATGATTTCATCGTCACGCATACTTATCCAGGTGTGGGCATGATTCGTGAACGATTGAGCCCTGGCACCGACTGGGATTATGAGGGTAGTTATCGTAGAACGGCATTGCCGACAATTGCACACGAGATTGGGCAGTGGCCAGTCTATCCAGATTTTGATCATGAAATTCCGAAGTATACGGGCGTTTTGCGTCCGTGGAATCTTGAGATTTTGCGTCAGGCGAGCGTGGATGCTGGTGTCATGCGATTCGTTCCGCAGTTTAGTAAGGCTTCGCTCAAGACGAATCGATTGATGTATAAGGCTGAAATTGAAAGTTTCTTACGCACGCCTTCGTGTGCTGGCATTTCATTATTAGGGATGCAGGACTATTCAGGGCAGGGTGAGGCACTGATTGGTTGGTTGGATAGTTTCTATGATTTGAAGGTCGGTGCAGAGGAAATGGTGCCTGTTTCGACCTTCTTGGCCGATACGGTGCCGCTCGCACGTTTTGCAAAGGATACGTGGACGACTGGGGAGGTCTTGAAGGTGAAGCTCTTCATCCATCACTATGGCGCCCAACCCTACACGGCAGATGTGCCGTGGTCATTTGCAGAACGCACAGGCGTGGTGACTTGTCAGGTGACGCCAGGCAGTGTAACAGAGGTGGCAACGCTTGAATTGCCGCTTCAAGAAGTTGCCGCTCCCGCTCGTCATACCTTGACCTTCGGTGAGAATCGTTGGAGCATTTGGGTTTATCCAGCACAGATTGATGCAACGGTGCCGAATACGGTCACGTTGACCGATGACTATGATGTGGCATTAACAACCCTCAAGGCCGGCGGGAAGGTACTCTTCGATGCCAGTCAGTCGGGTAATCCTGCCAACGTCTTACCCTCTGCATTCAAGCCGGTCTATTGGAGTACCACGTGGTTCCCTGGACAGCAAGCAACGACTTTGGGCATGTTGATCCAAGCAGACTCAAAGGCATTTCAGTCTTTCCCAACGGAAGATTGGCAGGATTGGCAGTGGTATCACTTGGTGAATTCTGCAAAAACCTTCCGCTTAAAGCATGTCTCGGAAACCTTTACACCGATTGCGATGCCAATTGTGGACTTCCATAAGCCCACCTGCGCAGGAATGATCTTTGAGGTGAAGTGTGGCGAAGGAAAGCTGTTGGTCTCTGGTGTTGACCTCTCTGCGAATCGTCCCGAGGCGCAACAATTACGTCGTTCATTAATGGACTATGTCGCTTCTGAGGCCTTTAATCCCACAGAAGGGGTCACGGAACAGTGGTTAAATGAAATTTTAATGCCGCCGAAGCGTGAGACGCCTCCACGTCCAGCAGAATACAAGAGTGCAACGGCTTACATTGAGTGCGCCGCATTCCGTTCGAGTGTCCCCAAAGATGAGCCGTGGCGTAAGCGTACCGATCATGCGGAATTGACTGCTGGCAGTTACGACGTGTTTGGCACAAACTTGCGGACGTGGGCTGACAGTAAGGGTAAATACTGGGTGGCGAATAACTTGACGATTGTATTCAAAGAAACGACGAATATCCGTGGTAAGTTACTCGTTCGCTTCTGCGATCCGGATTCTGGCGGAAAGCGCACCGCAGCGGGCACGTTTGATGGTGCGCGCACCTTTACCATCCCAGCGCATGGGGCCTCAACTGAGAATCCCAGTGGAACCTATTGGTTGGAATTACCCGTCGATATGGAAGATTTCTTAGATGGCGAATTGCGATTAAATATCCGTTGTACTGGAGGCGCAAATGTGATGATTGATCGTGTCATTCTCATGCCGAATGCCGGCTAATCGTCTAACAATTCCTTAAAAATCAAAATGCCACATCTTCACCGATGTGGCATTTTGATTGAAAGAAGTGACGTTGAAGCGCTACTTAGCGGCGTGTCATGAGGAGGACGGTGTAACCGCGGCGCGAGAATGTGCCCAACTGTTCGAAGCCCGCCTGTTGCATTAATTCCAAAGGCTTGCCTTCTCGTTTTGAAACAAAGGCAAGTAAACCGCCACGCTTGAGGAGTTTGGCTGCTGTTTCAATGAAGAAAGCCGCGATTCGCCAATCGCCGAAGTAGGGGGGATTGGCCAAAAAGAGGTCGTAGGAAGCCGCACGTCCTTCGCCATCGGCAGAGAAGATGAGTTTGGAGGCATGCGGATAACGGTTGAGATTTTCCGCGGCAGAGTCGCAAGCGCAGCGATTGGAGTCCTGATAGTCAATGTGAAGTTGCTTTTCAGGGAATGCGGTGGCTAATAAGATGCCGTCCATGCCACAGCCACATCCCATGTCCATAATGCGATCACCCTTATCGAACGTGACGTGTTCTGCAACAATTTCTGTGAGGGCGAGGCCACCCATGTCGGCGCGTCGATGACAGAAACAGCCCGGTAAGGTGACCAAGGTAATGGGATCATGGCCACGAAGAGAGACCTCAAAGGTCGCCTTGCGTTCGGCACGATCCTCTGGAAGAATCGGCTTGGTTAGCGTGCCTTTGAGCAAGGTAATCGTACCCTGACGCTGGACAGTGACGCTACCACAGTGTTTGCGGAAGCGCTTGAGAAACGTTTCATTGACCTCATCGGCGGCAATAAAGAACTGGCGCGTGCCATTTTCTGGCGGGGTGAAGAGCTGTTCAAGCGTCTCTAAGTCACGCTCTGCGGTGCCATCACCTCGCGTCATTTGCCAGAAGACAATAGATGCAGGCGCAGCGAAGGGGGTTAAATCGGTTTCACTAACGGCACGCACCACAGTGTTGGGTGCATGGTTTTCGTTTAGATTCCGTGTGAGGGTTTGCAAAGTGTGCGCATCAAAGGTGTGAACGGAAAGCGTTCCAGAGAGCGCATCGCCACAAAGTAGCCAAGTGGCCATCGCAATTGCTCCCGTACGACCGCCTAAGAAGAGGGGCGAGGTGAGCGGCGTGGCAGACGTTTTCAAGGTCGGGAGTAAATCGATGAGCGCTGTTTCGGTGGGATTTAAGCCACTGCGAGAGACAACGCGGAGCGTCTTGTTCAGCAAAAGTTCTTTGCGAGCGTGTGGATGGCGTGTTAAAGAAATTGTCAGCATATTCCGTCAGTCCAATTGTGACGCTGGTAATTTTGCGTCGAATAGATAAAATGATGAGATATCTTACCATATTTAGTCCATATCTTCTCATCGCAGATGTTTGTGGAACGAAAAATAGAAAGATTAGTCCAATATGATGGGTAAGGAAAACGTCATCTTGGGAGCGCGGGAAATAATGACCGAGTTTGTCTAATATCGCACTATCATTCGTCTAATGTCGCACTATAATTGGAAGAATAGCGTTCAATGCATATCGCTGGATACAAGTGTGATGATTGCATTTTTTCTGTTTATTTTTCGCTTTTTTGTTTGCATACATTTCGCAAGGTTTGTATAATATTCACATTCTTTTTTGATTGATTTGTTATGAGAAGAACAAAAGAGGAAGCGTTAGAAACGCGGAATTTGATTTTGCAGACAGCGTTGGAGTCATTTTCAACGCATGGTTATGCTTTGACCACCTTTGCTGGAATTGCCAGTCGCATTAAGATGACAAAAGGAGCGATTTTTTGGCATTTCGATTCTAAGGAGCATCTCTTGGCTGAGGTTATTGCTTGGATGCATACGATGTATGAGCCTTTGAAAGGTATTGACCAGGCGACGAGTTTGGAAGAGGTGAAGGCTTGCTTTATGGATTGGGCCAAGGTGGTCGAAGAGAATGAAGCGCAACGTTGCTTCCTAAACTTCATCATGAGTCGCGTGGAGTGGAGCAAGGCTTTGACCGAGTCGCTCTCTACGCATTTAGATGGCATGATGATTCGCAATCCTTTTTCATCATTAGAAACGTGCATTGAGCGTTTGAAAGCAGAGGGGGAGGTCGTTTCTGATCTTCCTGCGAAGGCGATTACGACGCTGTTCAATGTCACATTCTTTGGTGTTCATCGCGAGGCCCTCTTGCGTTCGCGCGATATCAATGTACGGGAAACGCTTTCCCATGGTTTGGATTTTGTTATTCAAGGAATCAGGAGTAAGTAATGGAAGAGATGAATGCAGAACAAATGCAGGTAAAGACGAAGCACCCTGTGGCAGGTCTGATCGGCGCCGTTTTGTTAGCCGCGGTCGCATTTGCGCTCGGTTGGGCTGTTCGTATTATCTACACGCAGCGTGAAGCGAACGCAGAAAAGGAAGCCGTAACGGCTCAGCAGATGGCAATGGCACAGAGCCGTCCAGTGTCTGTTGAAACGACAAAGGCTGCGAAGCGTGACATGAATCCTCCGCAACACTTCATGGGTCACATTGAACCGATTGAAGAAGTGGACTTGCGTGCACAGATTGACGGCACGATTGCAGAGGTGGCCTTTAAGGAAGGTTCAATGGTGAAGGAGGGCGATCTGCTCTTCCAGATTGATGCGCGTGTATACGAAGCTCGTGTGAAGCAGGCTGAAGCTGCACTTGCGAAGGCGAAGGCTGCAAGTGAAAACGCTGATCGCTACTATGCACGTATTAGCAAGGTGGATAAGCGTTCGGTGACGGAAGCCGAAATTGACCAGGCCTATGCGAATATGCTTGAAGCGCGTGCAGCAATCGCCCAGTGCGAAGCAGATTTGGCAAATGCAAACATCAACTTGGGTTACACCCGCATTACGGCTCCCATTTCGGGGCGCATCGGCCAGAGCTTGCTCAAGAAGGGTGACTACGTGGCGCCTTCGATGGGCACCTTGGCACGCATTGTTCAGATGGATCCTGTGCGTGTGGTCTTCTCTGTCTCGGATAAGCTCTATCTCGAAGGGAAGAAGCTGTCGATGAAGGCCAGCGAAGACGAAGGGATTCGTGCGCAATTGCAGTTGGCTGATGGCACGATTTACACGCATGAAGGTACGCTTGACTTCGTCAACAACGAGATGGATAGTGCGACGGCCTCCCTCTCCATTCGCTATAGTTTCCCCAACCCTGGCCAGGACCTTTTGGCCAATGCCTATGTTTCTGTCTTGTTGAGTGCCCGCGTGCCGACGCTTCGTTTGGCGATTCCTTCGAATGCAGTGCTTGCAAATGCAACGGGTGACTACGTCTTCGTTTGTAAGGATGGTACGGCAGAACGTCGCATTGTGAAGATGGGTGACCGTCAGATGGGTTATGTGGAAATTCTCTCTGGCCTTGAAGAAGGTGAAGAAGTGGTGACCGAAGGTGTGGTAAACGTCTCGGAAGGTTCCATTCTTAAGGTGATTAATCCCGCAATCCCTGCAGAGGGTGTTCCTGTTGCGGCAGTTTCCGTAACCGAAGAGTAAGGACTTTTCCTATGGCGACTACAGAACGTTCGATGAGCCTCGAGGAAATTGAGGCCAATGAGCGCAGAATCATTGAAGCGGCAGTCAAAGACTTGCCGAATAAATCGATTCTCTCTCGTATCTTTGTAAATCGTCCGCGTTTGGCATTTGTGATTGCCATCGTGATGACACTTGTGGGTGTGATTGCACTTAAGACTTTGCCTATTGAGCAGTATCCTGAAGTGGCGCCTCCCACGGTGCAGGTGAGCTGTACCTATCCTGGTGCAAATGCTACGGACTTGGCGAACACGGTTGCAATTCCGATTGAATCGGAAATCAATGGTGTGGAAGACATGCTCTACATGAGCTCGTCCTGTACCGATAATGGTCGTTATTCGTTAACGATTACCTTTGCGGTGGGTTCCGACCGTGACATGAACATGGTGCGTGTGCAGAACCGTGTGGCACGTGCAGAACCGAAGTTGCCCATGGAAGTGACCAAGCAGGGTGTTTCGGTGAGTTCGCGCTCGGCCTCGATGTTGGGCTTCTTGTCCTTCCGTTCGCCCAGTGGTCAGTTGAATAAACTTCAAATTGCTGACTTCCTTTACTCCAATGTGCGCGACGCCTTATTGCGTGTGCATGGTGTGGGTGGTGCAGACGTCCATGGAGCTAAGGTGGCCATGCGTATCTGGTTGGATCCAGAACGTTTGGCTGCGCAAGACATGGATGCGAAGGAAGTCATTGCTGCGATTGAATCGCAGAATCGTCAAGCAGCTTTGGGTACCGTGGGTGCTTCACCTGTTGTCGATCCCAATGTTAAGAATGTCTACAGTATCGTGACTGATGGTCGTTTGGGCTCTGTAAAGGAGTTTGAAGACATCGTGGTTCGCACGGCTGAAGATGGTGGTTTGGTGCGTATTCGTGACATTGCTCGCGTGGAAGTGGGCGAACAAAGCTACGGCAATACGGGCTTCTTTGATGGTGCAGAGTGCGTTTCCATGGGCTTGAACCAGACGCCTGGTACGAATGCAATCGATGCAGTGGATGCGGTGAAGGCTGAATTGGAACGCCTCAAGCCAACATTCCCTGGCGACTTGGAGTGCGTCTTCGCTTACGATGCTACGGAAGTGGTGCGCGTTTCGATTCGTGAAATTGTTTCGACCTTGATTGAAACCTTCGTGCTCGTGGTGATTGTGTGCTTTGTCTTCTTGCAAGACTTCCGCGCGACGCTCGTGCCTTTGTGCGCAATTCCTGTCTCTTTGATGTGTACCTTTGCGGCATTGAAGGCCTTTGGTTTCTCCATTAACACCTTGACGCTCTTTGCATTAGTGCTTGCGATTGGCTCTGTGGTGGACGATGCTATTGTGGTGGTGGAACGCGTCCAGTACCACATGGATAAGAGTAAGTTGGATCGTAAGACCGCAACCTTGCTGACGATGTCTGAAGTGACGGGCGCCGTGATTGCAACCACGTTGGTGCTCTTGGCCATCTTCGTGCCAGTGGGCTTCATTGCTGGTATTACGGGCCGCATTTATTCGCAGTTCGCTGTGACAATGTCGGTGGCAATCTGCTTCTCTACGGTGAATGCATTGACCCTTTCGCCTGCCATTTGCTCAACCATTTTGGGCGTGCCGAAGGAACACAAAGCCTTCTGGGATCCCTTCACTTGGTTCAATAAGTTCTTGGATTGGATGAAGCGTTATTACGCAATCATCTCGAAATTCCTTGCAGCTCGCCGTTTGTTGACATTGCTCTTCTTCGTGTTAACGGTTGCCGCTGCATTGATTTGTCTTGAAAAGACGCCCACCTCCTTCTTGCCTGAAGAAGACCAGGGTGTGATTTTCGTGGACGTCTCCTTGCGTGAAGGTACAAACCGTTCGGTCACGGATAACTTTATTCGTCGCGTTGAGGCGGAAATCCGTGAGATTCCTGGTGTGAAGAGCGTGCTCGCTGTTGTTGGCTGGGCTATGGTTTCTGGTAATGCAGAAAACACCGGTATGTTGATTGTCACGCTGAACACTTGGGATGAGCGTCCAGGAGAAGCTTTGACTGCGCGCTCCATCTTGAATCAGATTATGGGCCTTTCGGAAAACTTCCATGAGGGTAAGTTCTTCGCAATGTTGCCGCCTGCAATTCAAGGTCTCGGTGTAACGGGTGGTATGAGCGTGCAATTCCAGTCGCTCGCCTCGACCGACCCCGAAACGATTGAACGCAGCCTGCGTGGCTTCTTGGGCGCGTTGAATCAGGCTCCAGAGATTGCAATGGCCTTCTCTCCTTATACTTCGGGTACGCCTCACATTGACTTGAAGGTCGATCGTGTGAAGGCTGAAACCTACAAGGTGCCGGTCTCTACACTTTACTCTACGCTTCAGAGCTACTTGGGTTCCTACTATGTGAACGATATTAATATTGGTACGCAGGTGAACCAGGTGGTCGTGCAGGCCGACTGGAAGGGACGTGATACGATTGACGCAATTGGTCGTTTGTATGCCAAGAGCACGACTGGTGCTATGGTGCCAGTGAGCGCAATGGTGGAAACCGAAACCATCGGTGGCACGCGTAACTACTCCCGCTACAACCTCTTCCCCTCGGCTAAGATTACGGCCAATGCTCAGGATGGTTATGCTTCTGGTGAAGCAATGGCTGCAGTGAAGCGTGTGGCTCAGGCCACCCTCTCGAAGGATTTCAGTTTTGAATGGACAGACCTCTCCTTCCAGGAAGCTTCGACCGAAGGTCAGACGGTCATTCTCGTGATTGCAGCATTTGTCTTCGGTTATCTCTTCTTGGTGGCTCAGTACGAAAGCTGGACTTTGCCGTTGCCCGTGATGACCTCCATCGTGGTGGGTTGCGCAGGTGCATTGTTGGGCTTGATGTATTGGGGACTTTCGCTCTCGATTTATGCTCAGCTTGGCTTGTTGCTCTTGGTGTCCTTGGCTGCGAAGAACGCAATCTTGATTGTTGAGTTCGCTGCAACGCGTCGTGAGCAAGGCCTTGGTATCGTAGACGCAGCAGGTGAAGGCGCTGGTGAACGTTTGCGTGCAGTGTTGATGACGGCACTCACCTTCATTCTCGGTGTGTTGCCGATGGTGTACGCTACGGGTGCTGGTGCGGCAAGTCGTCAACACATTGGTGTGACGGTGTACACGGGCATGTTGGTGGCGACGACGGTTGGTTTGTTGATGATTCCTGCATTGTTCTCGCTCTTTGAAAAGATGCGCGAAGGCACCTATGGATTGTTTGGAACGACTCACGTGAAGACGGAGGAGACGAAGTGAAAAGTGCATTGTTAACCTTAAGTGCGATTTTGCTGGTGGCGGGTTGCGCTTCTCCTGGTGGTTCCTACACAGAACCTGCTGTGATGGATGTGTTGACGAATTCATCCGTGGCTTCGGATACGCGTCCAGACGCATTACCTGTGGTTACGCCTGCACCTGATATTCGTGTGGATGCGTGGTGGATGCGTTTCGGCGATGAGACGCTCACCCGCCTTATCTCGAAAGCATACGCGACGAATCGTACGCTCACTGCTGCGCGTGCGAACTTGCGTGCTGCGCGTGCTGCATGGGAATACCAGAAGGGTGTCCTCTTACCAACGGTTGATGCGGATGGCGACATCATGCGTAATCGTTCTTCTGAAAATGGTCTCTCTGGGCGTCGCCGTTACACCAATTATAATCTTGCAGCCACGGCACGTTGGGAGCTCGACCTCTTTGGCCGTCAGCGTCATCTGATTGAT
>JAEIGA010010383.1_pt1 | contig 14112 bp, 9 predicted proteins | sample 9270691 | NCBI WGS metagenome assembly JAEIGA01 (sample SAMN17057246, study PRJNA624740) | gut metagenome | biome: biome; isolation source: fecal sample | host: Bos grunniens | place: China: Xizang | collected 2019 | reverse complement strand
GAATCGAAAGCGGTAAAGCCATAGGTACAAGCGTAGCACAGGCGTATGCAATCATCTCAAAAATCACCGAAGCCTCCAAACCCTTGCCTACAAGCTGCTCTATCTTCTTCCAAAGAAACTGTAGCAGAAGCACAAAGACCGCAATGGAGAACGTAAGCACCATTGGGCCGAGATAAGACTTCAAAAGATATTTGTCTAACTTCTTCACCGACTATCTATATTAAATATGCAAAGGTACGAAAATAAATTCGAATCGACCGAAAGTTTAATAGCTGGAAATAAAACAAAGAAACATTTTGCTGAAATCAAGATTTATTTTAGCCAAGTCAAGAAAGAAAAAAATGAAACTTGAAAAGAAAAAAGGAGTTTCGCTATCTGCAAAACTCCTTTTTGATGTAGCGGGAACGAGAGTTGAACTCGTGACCTCCGGGTTATGAATCCGACGCTCTAACCAACTGAGCTATCCCGCCAAATGAGGTTGCAAAATTACAATCTTTTTTTGTTTCAACCAAAAATAAAGATGTTTTTTTTGCTTTTTCAAGTAATATTTTTCTTAAGTTGTTGATTTATAGTTCTGATTGAAGATGTGTGCCGATGCTGTTTTTGTTTGATAACGCCAATTGCTCAGGCGTTCCGCTCTCTGCAATCATTCCTCCAGCCTTTCCTCCTTTGCTTCCCATATCTATTATATAATCTGCAACCTTTATCACATCGAGATTGTGTTCTATGATAATCATGCTGTTGCCTTTATCGATAAGTTTTTGCAGAACTTCCAATAAAATCCGTATGTCTTCGAAATGCAGTCCGGTTGTCGGCTCATCCAGAATGTAAAGCGTGTTCCCTGTATCTTTTTTGCTGAGTTCGGTCGCGAGTTTTATTCTTTGACATTCTCCACCCGAAAGAGTAGTGGATGGTTGTCCGAGAGTAAGATATCCCAAACCAACTTCCACCACAACAGAAAGCTGTCTCTTTATTTTAGGATAGTTCTCGAAGAAAATCAAAGCATCAGAGAAACTCATATTCAGTACATCGTTTATGCTCTTTCCTTTATACCTTACTTCCAATGTTTCTCTGTTGTATCTCTTTCCTCCACATTCGGGACAGGTTACATAAACCTCGGGAAGGAAATTCATTTCTATCGTTTTGATTCCTGCTCCCTGACATTCTTCACAGCGACCGCCTTTGACGTTAAAAGAAAATCTCCCGGCAGGATAGTTTCTGATTTTTGCTGTTGGCAGACTTGCATAAAGCTTTCTTATTTCGTCAAAAACGCCTATGAAGGTTGCAGGATTGCTTCTTGGAGTTTTCCCTATCGGAGCTTGGTTTATCTCGATTACTTTGTCGATATTTTCAATTCCTTCAATACTTTTGTACGGCAGAATGGCTTTTTCGCTTCGGTGAAGCAGGTTGCTGAGGATCGGATGCAAAGTGTCGTTTATCAAGGATGACTTTCCGCTACCCGATACTCCCGTGATGCAAACGAGCATTCCCAATGGAATATCCAGATTTACGTTTTTAAGGTTGTTTCCGCAAGCTCCGTACAGATGAATGTGCTTACCGTTGCCCTCTCTTCTTGTTTCGGGGATAGGGATTTTCTTTTCACCTTTCAGGTATTGGCAAGTGATCGAGTTTTGTTTTAATATATCTTTCGGACTTCCGATAGCAGTAAGCTGTCCTCCGTTTATACCTGCTCCGGGACCTATATCTATAATGTAATCCGAAGCAAGCATCATGTCTTTATCGTGCTCTACGACAATGACTGTGTTCCCTAAATCTCTCAAACGCTTGAGCGATTCAATCAATCTTATATTGTCCGTCTGGTGTAAGCCGATGCTCGGCTCGTCTAAAATATACATTACATTGACTAACTTACTGCCGATTTGCGTTGCAAGACGTATTCGTTGGCTTTCCCCACCTGATAGACTGCGTGTGCTTCTGTTTAAGCTCAAATAGCCTAAGCCGACATCCAAAAGGAAGCTTATCTTAGTGTTTATTTCTCTTAAGATTTCTGAAGCAATCTCTTTTTCTCGCGGACTCAGAAATTCTTCAATTCGAATGCACCATTGGGATAATTCTGTCAAATCCATGTTCGCCAAATCGGCAATGTTCTTGTCTCCGATCCTGAAATGGAGACTTTCTTCTTTAAGTCTGCGACCATTACAATGAGGACACGTTTTGTTGCTCATAAAACTTGCCGCCCATTTTTGTATGGAAGCAGGGACGGATTCTTCGTTGAATTGAGATGCAATGAAGTTTACAACACCCTTAAAATCGTTTGGCATGGCGGAATCTTTGCATTCTCCATATAAAAGTACGTTTAATGCTTGCTCTGTGTAGTCTTCGAAAGCCGTATTCAATGAGAAATCATACGAAAGCCCGATTTGGGATATTTGTTTTACGAACCAGCTGTTCATATTCGGCTTCCCGATCGGTATTAAGCCACCATTGGCTATGCTTTTCTTTCTATCGGGAATTATTTTGTCGATTTCAACCTGTGTAACCTCACCTAACCCATTACAAAACGGGCAGGCACCATAAGGAGAGTTGAAAGAAAAAGTATTTGGTTCGGGTTCCGGATATGAGATTCCTGTTGTCGGACACATCAAAAGTCGTGAGAAATGTCTGATTTTCTCGTTTTCGTCGATTATCATCAAGCTATTTTTGCCGTGTTTGAAGGCTGTCTCGATTGATTTTTTGAGTCGTTCTTGTTTTCCGTCGGAAGATATTTTCAGTTTATCGATAACGATCTCTATATCGTGAACCTTGTAGCGGTCAACTCTGAGTCCGCTGACCAAATTCTCAATTTTGCCGTCTATTCTGACTTTTAAGAAACCTTTTTTCGTGATTGATTCGAACAACTCTCTGTAATGTCCTTTTCGGCCTTTGACAACGGGAGCCAAAATAATTATCGAACTGTCATTATAGCATGATTCGATTTCTTGGATTATTTGTTTTTCGGAGTATTTCACCATTTTCTCACCCGTATTTATCGAATACGCTTGAGAAATCCTGGCAAAGAGCAATCTTAATAGGTCGTATATTTCGGTTGTTGTGCCGACTGTCGAGCGTGGGTTTTTGTTTGTCGTTTTTTGTTCAATGGAAATGACAGGTGAAAGCCCTGTTATCTTGTCTACATCAGGGCGTCCGATATTCCCGATAAAGTTTCTGATGTATGAAGAAAACGTTTCAAGATATCGTCTCTGCCCCTCGGCATAGATAGTGTCAAAAGCAAGAGAACTTTTCCCGCTTCCGCTCAATCCTGTTATTGTAATAAGGCTGTTTCTTGGAACAGATAACGATATGTTTTGCAAGTTGTGTGTTCTCGCACCAAGTATTTCAAGTTTATCATTAAGCATAAATTATACTCCTCTTTATTTCTTTGCAATGATACGATAATTTGCTCTTTTGACAATCCATTTCAAGTAAAAAAATAATCAAATGGACAATTTTTGTTACCTAATTGCTGTTTTTATAGTAAATTTGCGCTTTGAAATTAAGTAAATAACATAAACAAAAGTAAAAAAGACTACTATGAATAGAAGATTGATTGCAGTCGGATTGGTGTTGGCAACGGTTCTTACTGCGTGTAACGGAAATCTTTCAAAGGAAAGAGAAAAACAATTGCAAGATTCATTTGCAGCGGTTATGTCGAATAAAGATGCGGAAATGGAAACCCTTTTCCAACAACTCAATGAGATAGATGCAAATCTTGGAGAAATTGCCAAGACTTATACAGATGTTGCTCAGGCTGCAAATAATTCCGGTGAGGTTAGCAAAGACGCCGCTTCAAGTATAAAAAACAAGATAACAACCATAAACGATATTCTTGCGGCAGACAGAGAAAAACTTGCAAATCTAAGTGCGAGAGTAGGTAAACTTCAAAAGCAAAACAAACAACTACAAACCTTTGTCAGCAATTTGGAACAGAGAATAGCAGAACAAGAAGAGCAAATACAAACTCTTACAGCTGAGTTGCAAAAGAAAAATGTCGAGATAGACAATCTTACAAAGAATGTCAAGGATTTGGAAAGCAATGCAAAGAAAAAAGATCAGAAAATAATGCAGATTGAAGACGAAAAATACACTGCTTATTTTGCGATAGGAACTAAAAAAGAACTCAGAATGAAGAACCTTGTCGATAAAAGAGGTGGCTTTATCGGTTTGGGAAAAGCAATAGTTCCTGCTGATAATACTGATTTTGCGGCATTGACTAAAATAGATACAAGAAACACTCAAGAAATCCCTTTGACAGGAAAAAGAATAAAAATCGTAACTACACATCCTGATACATCTTATTCATTGGAAGGAGATCCTGCTCGCCCAACTTCGATAAGAATAACAAACCCAGATTTGTTCTGGAAGGCAAGTAAGTGCTTGGTTATAATGGTTGATTAGGTCAAAGCATAAAAACAGAATAACAAAACAAGGAAATCGTTTTACAGAAAATGGTTTCCTTGTTTTATTTTTTTGTTTGCGTTCGCAAGGTCGAAAGACAAAAAAGTACAATTAAAAATAAAGGTTTGCAAAACAAAGATTAGTTCAAGCGAAATCAAGAAACAATTTTCTGATTCTTTGGTTTAATTTTCTGAAATCAAGATTTGGTAAATTCTTTCCTTGAAATTGTTTCTTTTCTTTCAAAATTGGGTGGAAAATATCTTAAGTTGAGGTTTTTTTGCTTTTTTATCGGTGTTTTGAAAGAGCGAAAAAGTTAATGATTTTATGCCTTTTTAACATTGTTGTTTAATTTGTTTTGTGTATAGTTTGAGAATAATTCGTTTAATTCAAATAAAAATAGTACCTTTGCAAGGTAAAAATTATATCTTATGGCAAATAGTCAAATAGTTACAGTAGAAACTGCAAAAGAATTGGGATTACTACCCGAAGAATTTGAAAAGATAAAGGAATATCTTGGAGGCAGAGTGCCTAATTATACAGAGTTAAGTATATATTCTGTAATGTGGAGCGAACATGCTTCTTACAAGAATTCGATTAAATATTTGAAAACATTACCTCGAGAAGGTAAGCAATTGTTGGTAAAACCCGGAGAAGAGAATGCCGGAATGGTTGATGTAGGTGGCGGATTGGCTTGCGTGTTCAAAATAGAATCGCATAACCATCCTTGTGCCGTTGAACCGTTTCAAGGAGCTGCAACAGGCGTTGGTGGAATCAACAGAGATATTTTTACAATGGGAGCAAGACCTGTTGCACAATTGAATTCATTACGCTTTGGCGATATAAACAATCCTCATACCCAATGGTTGGTTAAAGGTGTTACCAAAGGTATTTCTCATTACGGTAATGCGTTTGGTGTTCCTGTTTTGGGCGGAGAGGTTTTCTTTAACGATTGTTTTGAGCATAATCCATTGGTTAATGCGATGAGCGTAGGGGTTATGAAGAAAGAGGATTTGATAAAAGCTTTGGCAAAAGGCAAAGGAAACCCTGTTTATATAGTTGGCTCAGCCACAGGAAAGGATGGTATACATGGAGCAACCTTTGCTTCGGCAGATGTTACCGAAAACTCAGCTGACGATATTCCTTCAATACAAGTCGGAGACCCATTTCAAGAAAAATTGTTGCTTGAGGCTACTTTGGAATTAGGAAAGAGTGGAGCAATAGTCGGAATGCAGGATATGGGAGCTGCAGGTATCATTTGCTCAACTTCAGAGATGAGTGAAAAAGGTAATTCCGGTATGATAATCGACTTGGATAAAGTTCCATTACGTCAAAGCAATATGGAACCATGGGAGATTCTTCTTTCCGAAAGTCAGGAACGTATGTTGGTTTGCGTAAAACAAGGACAGGAAGAAGTCGTAGAGAAGATTTTTGCTAAGTGGGATTTGAATTGTGCCAAGATAGGTGAAGTAATAGATGAGGATATGTTGTATTTCCGTTGGCATGGTGAAGTTATAGCACAAGTTCCTGCCGCATCCTTGGTATTGGGTGGCGGAGCTCCTGTTTACGATCGTGCATACAAAGAACCGGCTTACTATAAGGAAGCACAAACATTCTCAAAAGATAAAGTTGTTGAGCCGGATATACAAGAGGCAAAGAAGATTGCAGCATTTTTGGCGGCGGCTCCGAATATCGCATCAAAGAGATGGGTTTACGAACAATACGATTCGATGGTTGGAACAAGAAATATGACTACCAACAGACCGTCTGATGCAGGTGTTGCCAACCTAAAGGGAACAGAAAATGCAATTGCTATGACCTGTGATTGCAATTCAAGATATGTTTACTCAGATCCTTGCATCGGAACACAGATTGCTGTCTCTGAGGCTGCAAGAAATATTGTTTGTGCAGGAGGTGATCCGTTGGCAATAACAAATTGCTTGAATTTTGGTAATCCTTACAATGAGGAAACTTATTGGCAATTTGTCAAAGCGATAGAAGGTATGGGTATAGCTTGCAGAAAATTCAATACTCCGGTAACAGGAGGAAACGTAAGCTTCTATAACCAAGCTTCGATGAATGGAAAAGTTGAGGCAGTCTTCCCTTCACCTGTCATAGGTATGATAGGAACGATTGAAAAAGACAAACAAATGACATTGGACTTCAAGAGAGGAGGAGCAACTGTTTATTTGTTAGGAGACATTGTTGATGACATCGCTTGTTCTGAGTATCTATATTCTTATAGAGGCATAAAACTATCATCGGTTCCTCATTTCGACATCGATAAAGAGGCGAATATGCAAAAGGCTTTGAGCGATTTGATTAACCAAGGTTTGATTGAGTCAGCTCATGATGTGAGTGAGGGTGGCGTATTCATTGCTATGTTGGAATCGGCTATGTGTAGAAATTATGGATTTGACCTTTACACAAGCGGAGAAGTTCGTTTGGATTCATTCTTGTTCGGAGAAAGCCAAGGCAGAGTAGTGGTTACAGTTAAGGAAGGCAAGGATGATGATTTTATTGATTTGCTTAGACTTTCCGGAGTTGCATGTTGTGCAATAGGATGTGTGAGAGAAGATGGTGAAATCTTTGTCGATGAAGAGTCTTTCGGAAAAGTGTCTTCTTATAAGTCAGTGTATGACAATACAATAGGAGATGTTTTGAATAACTAAAAGAACCTCACTATTAAAACAAAGAAACAAAAAATTAAAATCAAGAAATAAAAAAATAAATCAAAGAACTGATTTTGCGAAACAAAGAATCGTAAAATCAGTTCTGCGGTGAAGAAACGGTTAAACAAAAAAACAGAAAAAATAATGAAGAAAATATTTTTGTCAGCCTTGTTTTTGGGACTTTCTTTCGGCGTTTTCGCTCAATCGGAAGGAGGAATAACTCCCGAAATGATGCAAAAAATAAAACAATCATACAAATCTACACCAGAAGATAAAGCATTGAGAAATGCTGTTGCCAATGGAAAGATTCAATCTTTGGCTTTGAACCTTGACAATCTTGGAAAGTATGATACGCATTTTTCACACAGAGTTAAAAGTAAAGGAATCACCGATCAAAAATCATCAGGTCGTTGTTGGATGTTTACAGGCTTCAATGTAATGAGAAGCGAAATGATTGCAAAATACAATCTTGGAGCATTCGAATTCAGTCAGAATTATTTGTTCTTTTATGACCAATTGGAGAAAAGCAATTTGTTCTTGTCCTTAATAATAAAGCACATAGACGAACCATTAGACAGTAAGCACAATGAATGGTTGATGAAAAATGTTCTTTCAGATGGAGGGCAATTTACAGGAGTTTCCGATTTGGTTACAAAATACGGATTAGTGCCTTCAACTGTTCAGCCTGAAACTTACAACTCTAATAATACAAGAAAAATAGATGAGTTGATAATATTAAAGTTGAAGGAATACGCTTTGGAACTTAGAGCGATGAAAGCCGACAAAAAAATAAAGAACGACAAGTTAGAAGCAAGAAAAGTTGAAATGCTTTCTCAAGTTTACAGAATGTTGGTATTGGCTTACGGAGAACCAGTTCAGGAATTCACATATACTTTGAGAGATGTCAATGGTAAGGAAATTTCTACCGAGACTTATACTCCTAAATCTTTCTATGAAAAATATGTAGGCAAAGATTTGAAGAACTCGTATGTGATGTTGATGAACGATCCTTCGAGAGAATTTTTCAAAGTCTATGAAATAGAAAACGATCGTCATGTTATGGACGGAGCAAATTGGAAATATATCAACCTGCCTATCGAAGACATTAAAAAGATTGCAATAGAATCAATCAAGGATTCAGCAATGATGTATTTCTCTTGCGATGTTGGTAAATTTTTGTACTCAGATAAAGGTCTGTTAGACGTAAACACTTACGACTATGGCTCATTGATGGGAACAACATTTGGAATGGACAAAAAGCAACGCATACAGACATTCGCAAGTGGCTCATCCCATGCGATGACTCTTTGTGCTGTCGATTTGGATAAAGATGGCAATCCTAAGAAATGGTTAGTTGAGAACAGTTGGGGGGCATCCAATGGTTGGCAAGGCCATTTGATTATGACCGATGAATGGTTTGAAGAATATATGTTCAGAGTTGTGGTAGACAAAAAGTACGTTCCGGCAAATATATTAAAGTATTTGGATCAGAAAGCTATTATGTTGCCACCTTGGGATCCTATGTTCAGCGAAGATATTGACTAAATATTTTTACAAAAATGAGAATGAGTAAATTCGTATCGATTTTATTGTTCTTGCTTTTTGCATCTGTTGCTTACGCTCAGCAACCTGATACTTTGTCTTATTCATACGATCAACAAGATTACTATGAAGAAGGAGAGGAAACTTATGAGTACGAGCCGTCCGATGAAGAGAAAATAGTGCAAGACGAGTCTGATGAAGCAAGAGAAAGAGTGCTTTTTATCGAAGACTTGTATGACTATGCTCTTTATTTGTTGGATGCGGACAGTTTGGTAAATCGTTATGCCAAATACGAGAATCAAGATGCGATAATCGAGTTTGTGAGCAATCCTTCCGAATTAGAAGGACTTGAACGCAAGTTTGAGGTTGTTGATATGCAGAGTGAAGAACCGTTCTTCTTTTGTAAGGAATATTTATTCAATGATAACCAAGCCTGGGACTTTATTTACGAAAGGCTTTACGACAAAAACGGAAAACTGATTCTTTTCGTAAGACAATATAATACATATAACTCAGGTTGTGCTGAAGTTGCGTTCGAACGTTCCGAGTATTATTGGAGCGAATCCGGTGAATTGATACGCAAAACTTATGAGATATATGACTCTCACAATACTTCGCTTGATATACAAGAGTGTTGGATGGAAAGAGAGGTGTATGACAAAATAATGGATAAGGAATCCTTTTTGTTAGCTCACCCATTTCCAACGACAAATGATGAAACAATAGAGGAGCCAGCGAAAGAATAATAGTAGAAAGTATGAATCTGATTATCGATAGGGGGAATACGTTGTACAAGACGGCTGTTTTTGATGGCAGTGATTTGAAGGCGGTTGAAGCATTCAAAGAATTGAGCGTATCGGATCTTGAAAAGATTTTTTCAAAACAAAGAATTAGTAAAACGATTCTTTGTTCTGTTGGAGGGAAATTTGAAGAGGAATTGATACAATACCTTAAAGCCAATACGGACTGCTATTCGATGGATGATGATTTGACTCTTCCGATGAGTTTGTCTTACAAAACGCCTGACACGTTGGGAAAAGATAGGATTGCATCTGTGGTAGGAGCGTTGTCTTGTGCAAAAGGTCGTTCTGTTATAGTTATTGATGCTGGCAGTTGTTTGTGTGTTGATTATGCAGACGGCAATTCTGTCTATCGAGGTGGTAGTATATCTCCGGGAATCGGTATGAAATATAAGGCCTTACATACTTTTACGGCGAACTTGCCGTTATTAGATTTGGACGAAACAAATTTCGGTTTTTGTGGCTCTCGGACTGACGAATGTATTCATTCGGGTGTGATTAACGGGACACTGTTTGAAATAAACGGATTTATCGAGAAATACACCGAAAACGACGAAACAGTTGAAGTGTTTTTGACCGGAGGGTATGCAGACTTTATTGCAGGTAGATTAAATAGAGAAGTAATTGTTGATAAGCATATAGTATTGAAAGGATTAAACGTAATATTAGATATAAATGCAAAGTAAAAATATTTTAAGCCTTGTTTTAGCGGTGTTATTTTTGACATCATCTTTCTTGGTTTCGGCACAGAATACGTTGAGTTCACCATACACAAAATACGGAATAGGAGAGGTTGGTTTGTATTCAAATGCGGTTACATCGGCTATGGGGGGCGTCGGTTACACTCTTCAAAGGAATAATATGGTTAATCATAAGAATCCGGCATCTTATGCGGCTGTTGATACGATGTCGTTTGTTTTTGATATGGGTTTTTATACAAATTATACCATATTAAGTTCCAATTCTGCAAAAACAACAGGTAGTGTGGGCGGTCTTTCACACATTTTGTTCGCTCTTCCTTTGCACAAAACGATTAAGTTGGCAGGAGGATTGGTTCCTGTTTCCGTTATAGACTTTACTGCATCGGAGACGTACAAAGAAGACACCATAAACATAGGTCATTACAAGGCATCTTACAGAGGCGATGGCGGAATCAATAAAGTGTTTTTAGGTTTGTCTTACAGCCCGAGTGAATCGGCGGGACTTTTGGATAATTTGTCTGTAGGCTTTAATGCGTCTTATCTTTTCGGAAACTATTATCGCAGTAAGTCGTTATCGTTCCCTGATTCTTCATCTTTCTTGTCTTCACGCATAGAAGATAATTATAATGTTTCGGCTTTTACGTTTGATTTCGGATTGCAATATTTCCAACCTTTGAAAAACGGCGACTTATTGGGAATCGGTTTGATTTATGCTTTGCCGAGTCTTTTGCCAACCGATAATGAATACAGACATTTCACTTATTCGGAATCTGCAGGCTTGGAAGAAATACGCGATTCTGTACAATCACGCAACAGCGAAGGGAATATAAAGATGCCACAGTCGGCAGGAATCGGTTTGTCTTACGAACGACCACAAAAATTCTTTGCCGCAGTTGATGCAACTTATACTCAATGGAGCCGATTTGAAGTTCAAGGTGTTCAATATGCGGATTTGATGAGAGATGATTGGAAGATAAATGCAGGATTTGAGTATAGACCGGACGTATATGGCTCTTACTTTGAAAAAATCAGCTACCGATTCGGCTTGAATTATTCTACCGGAATGTTGAATCTTCGAAATGAACAATTGAATCAATATGGTATTGCGTTGGGATTTGGATTGCCGATAAAGAAACAAGGAACACAAATCAACCTTTTCTTGGAATACGGCAAGCATGGTACGAAAGAACACAATCTAATCAGAGAAGATTATTTCAAGGTAGGAATTTCTGTCTCTGCAAAGGACGTTTGGTTCTTCAAAAGGAAATATCAATAGTTTGAAAATAAATAACAATAATCAAAAATAGAGGTAAAGAAAAATGAGAAAAACAATCTTTTCATTAGCTGCATTTGCGGTTATTTTGGGAGTTGGAGAGGTGAATGCACAACGCTTTGGGCAAACACCGGAAGACAGTTCTGCTTGTATAATGAACAATTCCCTTTATCAGGAATTTTACAAGCAAAAGAATTATAAGGACGCTTACGAACCTTGGACTCAGGTTGTGAAGCATTGTCCGAAGTATCACATCAACACATTCATCAGAGGTGGTAATATCTTGAAGAATATGATTGCCACTGCTGCAAATCCTGCAGATAGAAATAAGTATATAGATGAGTATATCGCTCTTCAAGACATCAGATCGGCTGCTTTTGGCGAAGAATATAACAACATAGCAACCAAAGCAAAGATTTTGACTGAATATCGCCCTGATCAAAAAGAGCAAATCTATAATCTATACAAAGAAGCCGCTACAAAAGGCGGTGCAAACTTGGACGGACAATATTGCCCTTTGTATGTAGAGGCTACAATCAACTATTTACACTCAATCAAAGCTAATTCGGAGCAAATGTCAATGTTGTTCGATGCTTACGATTATGCTTCAGAAACATTGGAAGCAGCAGTTAAACAAAGAAAAGCAGAATTGGCAAGTGTTCAAGCAGAAGGAAATGCAAAGAAAATCAAGAAAGCAGAAACCGAATACAACAATGCAGTGAACTATTTGGCTCTTACCGAACAAATGATTGAGCCTTTTGCTTCTTGCGATAAGATAATCCCGATTTACGAACCAAAATTCAAAGCAAATCCTAATGATATCGAGTTGTTGAGAAAAATAACCACCAATTTGGATAGAAAGAATTGTACAAAATCCGACCTTTTCTTTGCGGCAACAGAAAACCTTCATAAATTGGAACCAACACCTAAGTCTGCTTATATGATGGGAAAAATGTTGATTGACAAGGAAAATTATAAGGAAGCTGCGGTTTATTTGGAAGAAGCAGTGAAAACTTTTGAGGATAACGACTCAAAAGCAAAAGCATCTTACTTGTTGGCAACTGCATTGATGAATTCAGGTCAATTGTCTGCTGCAAGAACAGCTGCATATCAGGTTGCTGATTTCGATAAAACGTTGGAAGGAAAAGCAGTTTTGTTGGTGGCAAGCATGTATTTGAAAAGCTCTGTATCATGTGCTTCACACGAAGGTAAGATTCGTGGAGCTGCTTGGGTAGCTTACGATGAGGCTGCAAAAGCAAAATCGATCGATCCAAGCATAGAGGCAGAAGCAAACAAGATAATGAGTTCTGCTCGTTCTCAATGGCCATCTAAAGAGGATATGTTCTTCAACTCAATCAATCCGGGCTCAGCATTCTCTGTAGGATGTTGGATAGGACGAGGAACAACTGCAAGATCAAGATAATAAAGTGTTGTTGAAAAATATTAAAACATCGAAAAAGCAGGTGTACTTGCCGATTGCAAGTGCACTTGCTTTGTTTTTTTGCTTTGTTTCTTGTTCTGAGGATGAATCAAAGCAAGCAAAGCCCGTTGATAAAAGCATTCCGAGTCAGACAATCGACCAAGCACATTTGTTTAGAAGCATAAACGGAAGTGTGGATATTGAATTGAAAGCACCTCTTATCGAAATGTATTCGGGGGACAGTGCAAGGATGTGTTGTCCGAAGGGAATAGACGTTTTGTTTCTTGAACAGGATTTGACTCATAAGGCAAAGCTGACGGCGGATTATGCAGTCAATTATTCCAATTCCAACCTTTATTATGTCAAAAACAACGTCGTTATAATCGACTATAAGGAGCAGGATACTTTCTATTGCCAAGACCTTTACTGGGTTAAAGATTCTGCCTTGCTCAGAACCGATTTGCCTGTCAGACGTCAGTCATCTTCGGGAACGGACTTCGGGGACGGACTTCGTGCCACCGATTCGTTTGACAGCGTCAGAATAAAGAATCCTCACGGAAGCCAAATAGTGGAAGAGGATTAAAAAAACGGCTGAATCCTTTCTTTGTTTCGTTTTACCGAATCTTTGTTTTGTCGGACTGAATCTTGAAAAGGGTGTTTCTTTTCAAAGGTTTTCTGCCCGGATTGAAAACCTCGGTGGGGAGTATGCAAAAGATCGGATCTTTTTAGGTAAAACATCCGATCTTTTAGGGTAAAACATCCGATCTTTTCAGTGGTTTGCACCGAGAGTTTCAAAATCGGATACGATTATTCGCAATTATTTGAGCTTGAATTTTAATCCTACGTAGAATGTTCTCGGGTTTGTAGGTCCGTAAACGTAACCTGCATCTCTCGATATGCCTTTATCCAAGTCTTTTTGGAAACTATCGAAGATGTTATTGACGCCGCATCTGATTTGAAACAAGGTTCCCTGACCTGCCTCTATGTCATAGCTGATTGCAGCGTTGAGGTCGAAGAAGCGAGGCGTGATTTCCAAGCGGTCTTGTTCGATATAGCCGGCATAGTGTGCCACTCTCATCCTGCCTGTGTAGATTCCGCTGAGGTTAATGTTCAGATTGTCGATTGCAGTCAGGTCTATGCCAAGATAGCCGTAGTCATCGGGACTCTTAAGTATAAAGTCGGTTCCTTCAACGCTTTCATCATCTGACCAATATTCTGTTTGGTGATATTTGCTTGATTGAAGTGTATATCCCAAAGAAAGAGTGAATAAATCTTTGTAGGCGGCTTTGGCTGTGATGCTTGCTCCTGCTAT
>JAEIGA010010382.1_pt1 | contig 14113 bp, 9 predicted proteins | sample 9270691 | NCBI WGS metagenome assembly JAEIGA01 (sample SAMN17057246, study PRJNA624740) | gut metagenome | biome: biome; isolation source: fecal sample | host: Bos grunniens | place: China: Xizang | collected 2019 | reverse complement strand
TTCCCTCTCAATCACACGGTATATTTTTCCAAGCTCATCCATCAGATTTTTCTTGTTATGAAGTCTGCCCGCAGTGTCGCATATGCATACATCTGCGCCCCTGCTTTTTGCGGCATTACACGCATCAAATATAACTGCCGCAGGGTCTGCCCCCTCACTAAGGCGGATAAGGGAAACATCATTTCTCTCTGCCCATATTTGGAGCTGGTCTGCAGCCGCCGCACGGAATGTATCTGCCGCCGCAAGGATAACACTCTTACCCTCTTTTTTAAGCTTGCTTGCAAGCTTTCCGATTGTTGTTGTCTTTCCTACTCCGTTAACACCGATTACAAGTATTACTGTAGGCTTTGTATCAAGGTGAAGCTTGTTATCTCCTCCTGCAAGAATTTCACAGATGATTGCTTTAAGCTCGTCCTTTGCGCCCTCGGCATCTGTAATGTGTTTTTGCTTTACACGTTCACGCAATTCCTCCACAATCTCAAAGGATGCTCGTGCACCGATGTCAGCCATAATAAGTGCTTCCTCAAGCTCGTCATAAAGGTCATCATCTATTTTTTTGAATGCTCCGAATACTCCGTCGAGCTTTTCATTAAAGGAGTCTCTTGTCTTGCCCAAGCTGTCCTTAAGTCTTGCAAAAAGTCCTTTTTTTTCTGTTTTCATTTCCATAGCTATTACTCCTCTATCGCTACATCCTCAAGTTTCATTGAAAGAAGTCTACTTACACCTCTCTCCTGCATTGTAACGCCGTAAAGAATGTCTGCCGCCTCCATCGTACCTCTCCTGTGTGTAATAACGACAAACTGTGTATTGTTGCCGTAGTTTCTGATGTAGTCTGCGAAACGGTAAACATTTTCATCATCGAGCGCCGCCTCAATCTCATCAAGCACCAAAAACGGAGCAGGTGAAACCTGAAGCAGTGCAAAAAGCAGTGCAATTGCCGTTAAGGCGTGCTCTCCACCTGAAAGAAGCGTAATACTCTGCAGTTTTTTGCCGGGTGGCTGAACTTCTATTTCAATGGGGCTTTCGAGAGTGTCAAGCGGATTTAAAAGCTTAACCTCCGCCTTACCGCCACCGAAAAGCTCCACAAAGCTCTTTCCAAAAAGCTTATTTATAACCTCAAACTTCTGTGCAAACTGCTCACGCATTACAGACATCATTTCACCGATAATCTTTTCAAGGTCAGCTTTTGCCTTTTCCATATCCGCAACCTGCGTGCTCATAAACTCATATCTACCTTTAACCTCTTTATACTCCTCAATAGCATCAACATTGATGTTTCCAAGTGCTCTTATAGAGTTTTTAAGCTGGGAAATGGTTTTCTGCGCCTCAGACAAAGAGCCAATATCCTTTTTAAATTCAAGTGCCGTATTGTACGTTAATTCATAGTTTTCCCACAGTCGGTTCGCGGCATTTTCAAGGTCTTCGTCAATTTTGTTCTTCTTCGTTTCTATACGTACAACCTCGCCCTGAAGAACAAGTATCCTCTCATTAAGCTGACGGATTTCTTCACGAAGCTTTTCGAGCTCACTGTCACTGCCGCTTCTGCCTGAAATATGTGCCTTTATCTCCTCGCGCAGAGTTTCAATCGCAATAGCGCACTGATTCTGACGCATAAGGTTACTTTCAATCTGACCTTCAAGAGAAGCAATCATATTCTCCTGCGCCTCTTTCTCGTCAAGCTTGTCCTTATAGTCGGAGCGCGAATTCATAATAGCTCCCTTAATGTCGTTTATACGCTGAGCCGTTATTTCTACATCCTTTTGCACTCCGTTAATTTCCATCTTTTTATCAATAATCTTGACGGAATGCTCTTCACGTTTTATAGTTTCTTCACGTACGGCATCCTGCCTTATACGGACAATTTCCTCCGCCTTTTCTATAAGCTCGTCAGAGCCTTCCAGAATTTCACGCAGTTTTTTCTTTGTTTCAACTGTGTCTGTCTGCTGAGTTGAAATCTGTGTTTTTTCGGCATTAAGCTTTTCAAAACGCTCCTTTGCCATCTGGAGAAGGCTTTCCTTCATATCAGCCTCCGCCTTGATTTTAAGAAGTTTATTTTCGCTTTCAGAAAGTTTCTCACGAAGCTGAGCCTCTTTCTTGCGCATTTTTTCCGCCTCTTCACTAAGGTCGTCAATCTCATCCTCAAGCTTTTCAGTTTCACGGATAAGCATGTCACATTCGTTATTAAGGCGCTGTATCTCGTCTTTTCTGCCGAGGAGTGCCTGTGTTTTATTAATACTTCCGCCCGTAATACTTCCGCCTGGGCTTAAAAGTTCCCCTGCAAGGGTTACAATCTTGAACTTATAATGCGTTGCCTTGGCAAGTGCCACTGCGCTGTCCATATCCTCCATTATAACCGTTCTTCCAAGCAGTGCCTCAATTACATTTCTGATTGAACTGTCGCACTCAACAACGTCGCTTGCAATGGAAACGGCACCGTCATTTTTCATAACACGTTCCTCATTGTCAAGGCGTCTTCCCTCCTGCGAGGAAACGGGCAGAAACGTCACCCTTCCCATACGGTTCACTTTAAGAAATTCTATCGCCCTTTTTGCATCTTCTTCGGTATTTACCACAACATTCTGCATCGCATTACCAAGGGCGGTTTCAATTGAAGTAGTGTATTTTTTGTCAACTGTTATAAGCTTACTGAGTACGCCTATAAGCTTTCCTCCATAGCTACCCTCTTCTGCGGCACGCAAAAGGTCACGCACACTTCTTGCGTATCCTTCAAGCCCTTTTTCCATTTCCTCGAGCATTTTTCTGCGTCCCTGCTTTTCACCGAGCTGTGTTGACATTTCATTGTATTTAGCCTTAAGCTCACCGCTTTTACGGTTTGCATCGTGATAGCCTTTGTTAGCATCAAAAACCTCGTCAGAAAGCTTATCAAATTTTTCCTGAGACTCTGCCTCTTTCCCAGAAAGCTCACTGCATTTTGAACTTAATCTGTTTATATCATCAGATGCCGCCGCAATATCAACCTCAATTGAAAAACGGCGTGTTTCAATATTGTGTGTTATAAGGTCAATGCTATCAAGTCTTGACTGCGCTTCACTCTTTTTCTGGCGAAGATTAATAACTTCCTCACGTGCAGTATCAAGTGCCTTAGCGCGACGTGCAACCTCTTCACCTATAAGGCGATCCTCGTTTTCAAGCTCTGAAAGCTCGTCCGCCATTTTAAGAAAGCTTTCGTTTTCTGCACTTTTCTTTTCCTCAAGCTCCAAAAGCTGATTTTTATAATCCTCTTCCCTTTTTGACCAGCCTGCAAGCTCAGTATCAATACGTACGATATTTACCTTGTGATTTTCTATGTTATTTTTTATGATTGCCTTTTCATTTTCTATTGATGCTAAATCTGCCTCAAGCTTTGAAAGATGCTCCCTCCGTCCGTCAATCTCACTGTCTGTTTCCTTAATCTGACTGTAAAGAACATCACTCTTTTCGTTAGACGCATCAAGCTGTGCTTTAGCATTTTCAAATTCCTGAGAGGCGTTTTCAAAAAGCTCTGCCGTTTTCTGTGCCTCAACACGCTTTGCGTCGGTAACTTCAAGAAGTGCGCTTACCTCTATTCCCTTTAACTGCTCTCTAAGGTCAAGAAACTTCATCGCCTTTTCGCTCTGACGGCGAAGCGGCTCCACACGCTCTGTAAGCTCGCTTAAAATATCCCTTACCCTGACTAAGTTATCCTCTGTGTGGGAAAGCTTTCTTTCAGCCTCATTTTTTCTGTAGCGGTACTTTGAAATACCTGCCGCCTCTTCAAAAATCTGACGGCGTTCTTCGCCTTTTGAAGAAACTATCTCCGCTATTTTACCCTGACCGACAATGGAATATCCGTCACGACCCAGACCAGTATCCATAAACAGCTCATTAATGTCCTTAAGTCGGCACGCGGTACGGTTAATCATATACTCGCTTTCACCGCTGCGGAATACCCTTCGTGTTATTTCCACCTCGTCATAGTCGCACGGCAAAAAGTGCGTAGAGTTATCAAGCACCAGTGAAACCTCCGCATAACCGAGAGGTTTACGCTTTTGCGTACCTGCAAAAATGACATCCTCCATTTTTCCGCCACGCAGTGTTTTTGCGCTCTGTTCACCCATAACCCATCTTACCGCATCGGAAATATTACTCTTTCCGCTGCCGTTAGGACCTACAATCGCAGTTACACCCTGATGAACCTCGATAACGGTTTTGTCGGCAAACGACTTAAAGCCCTGCAGTTCTATTCTTTTAAGGTACATATAATCACCTTCTTTTGTTTAACATACTTGTTTATAATATCATAAATTTTCCTGATAATCAAGTTATAATTATCCTTTTCTGCTTTCAAACAAACAAAACGGGCAGATAATCTGCCCGTTAATGTTTTACTTTAATTTTTCTAAAATTTCATCAAGATTTTTTGTCAGTGTCAGACACGTCATAGAGTTATTCGCCTTTACGATAGAATATCTTTCATCGTAAATACAGTATTTAAATGCCTTTTTACTGCCGTCAGTAAAGTTAAAGGTTATTGTGCATTTTTCCGTGCCTGAAACCTTTTTTTCGCTGAATTCTGCTGCCGTAACACCGATAATCTTCTGATATATTGCTTTGAAATTTTTTTCTACACTGTGCTTTCCATTGATTTTGTAGCTATATTCATCCTCGCCCTTTTTCGTGATAGAGAGATCATAGCTTTCGCCATCTGCGCTGATAGTTATCCCCGACACATCTTCAATATTGAAAATATGGATAAGGCGGTCTATATAATCCTGCGCCTTTGCCTCCTTCACAATTTCATAGAAGGGACACTCGGCAGTATATACAACGGGCAAATTACCCTGCATTACATATATTGTGTTATCCCCTGCATAGCCACCCATTTTAACGGTTACTTCCCCGTTTGCATCCTTAACGGTAAGGGTGTACGGTGCATCAAGACCATATGCGGCAAGGTTTTTTGGATTTTCCTCCACAATCGTTACTGCACTAAGTGAGGTAAGCTTTTCAGCAAGTGCATTTATTTTATCGCTTGACGCCATTACCCCATTATAGGGATATGTCATTTTGTAGCCTGCCATACCAAATTCAGTATTACTGCTCTCCTCATCAAAATGCACTGCAAAAACTGTCTGTGCACCCTTTTTAATTTCATATTCCGTAATACTTGTGTTATCTATGGAGCATATATCAGTTCTGCGGTATTCATTAGGGTTTTTAAGTATATTATCAACCGAATACTGACCTATTGTACAGATTGTGTCCTCCAGCATCGCATAGTACTCACCCTTGAAATTCGCACTGTCACCGATAATAAGCTTCTTTTGAGTGCCGTCCTTAAGCTTTAAAACAAGACTCTTCTCCTCATTATCAAGACCGTAGTCTGAAAGGGCAAAATCCTTGCTTTCAATTTTATGGCTTATCGCAATGCTGCACACACTGTTGAGTGCGGAGGAAAGAGAACTCTCATCAATAATATGGCTCTTATATCCTTCTATAGATGGCTCCCCTCCATTGCGTATAATATAGCTTTGTCCAGCGTTATTAAACTGTGCATATTCAATGTTTTCTATCTCTTCATCAAGGATATATTCGGTAATGCTTTGGGGTATTGTTTCTATCTCTTCATTTGGTGCAGGCTCCCATTTTACTGCGAGAAAATACCCGCCTCCTAATATCAGCAATACCAGAACTGCCAAAATAAGAGATCTGATACTTTTTTTCATAATTATTTATATCTCCTTCTGAGCCATACAATAAGACCGATAAGAATTATTACAAGCGGAAGTGCATATTGAAGAAGAAGTGCAGATACTACGACCTGATTTTGTGTCATTGTCATAGTCTGTGCGCTGATTTCCTTTGCTCTTATAGAGCCTGAGCTTTGGCTGCCACACAGATAGCTTACTGTATTAAGCACAAAATCGCCGTTAAGATATGCCTTTTCTGTAAGGACTCCGCTAAGCTCTGCCGATGCAAGAGAGCCTATAACAGTCACAGACGATTTCACATCATCCTTGATTGCCTCTGAAACTGCTGCAAGGCAAAGCGGACCTTCATAATCGCCGTCTTCCTTTTCAATCGTTGTGGACTGAGTATTCTTCTTTCCGTATGATTTATCAGATGTCTGTAAAAGCTTGCTCACAACTGCGTTGTTTGCGCTCTTAACTGCCTGCATACTCATTGAGTCAGGCATTATGAGCGGTGATTTTGATGAAAGAAGATTTGTTGTAATTTCGTGCTGTTGCATTTTAGCGGCAGGAATAGGCATACCAACACCTGATGCAAGGGCGCTATTCTGGTCAAGCTCTATTACATAGTCATAATTGAGCTTTATGCCCCACTCTTCAAGGTATGCATCAATTCTCTCCATAGGCTGCATACCGGGCGTTGCAAAAAGAACAAACTTTCCGCCCATGTCCATATATTTATCAAGGGCATCTCTTTCCTCAGCAGTAAAATCCGCCATCGGTGCAGCACTAAAAATTATTGCCGCATCTTCGGGAATTTCCTCCATACTGATATTTATATCAGCGCACTTATACCCCTCAGCAGAAAGTGCCGACTTAAGGTTTTGTCCGCTATATTCACTGTGTCCCGTTGTAAAGTACACATTTGCACCTGAAAGCTGACCGGTTACTGTCATTACCGCATTGGTAACCTTTTTTTCCATGTCAATCTGTATTGCACCTGTAAAGCTATTCTGCGTATAAATCTCATCAAAGTTTATGACCTCATACTTGTCACCGCACTCAATGATTACAGAGCCTACCTGTGCCTGAGTTTCGCCATCTGTATATCCGCTCATAAAGGACGGGTTTTCATACGGGTCAATATACTCAACCTTAAAGCTCCCACTAAGCACTCTGTACTTATCAAGATATTCCTTGATATAATCAATATACTCACCCTGCGTTCCCTCAGGAATAAGGGCATATGCAACTATATCACTGTCAAGGTCTTTCATTACATCCTTTGTTTGCTGCGAAAACTCGTAAACATTATCTCTTGTAAGGTCTATTTTAAGGGGATGCTTATCAGCAATGATTCCAACAATTGAGTTGAAAACGATAATACACGTAAGTACAACTGCCGTAATAACTGCCGAGGTAATTCCCATCTTAAGCTTAATTCTTTTCATAGTTATATACCTCCTATCAGCTATAACGTCTTTTATCTATTACTCTTACCGTAAGGAAAAGGAATACAAAAATAAAGCTGAGATAATAGATAATGTTTTCAATGTTTAAAATTCCGCTCTGAAATTCACTGTAGCGGCTTAAAAGGGAGAAGCAGTCAATAACCTTCTTTGCAAGTTCGTTCTGAACACTTGCCTCAAACCATGAGATGAAGTATATGAGAAGAAGACTTGCAAATGTGAAGACACCTGCAATCATCTGACTTTCTGTAAGGGATGAGATAAATACACCGATTGAAATGAACGCACCCCACAAAAGAACAAATCCAATATATGAACCTATAACCTCACTGAGCGACGGCTCACCAAAGGCAAACATTATTGCCGGGAATATAAAGGAGAGCAGTATTGTAACGCCGAAAACTGCCATAGCCGCAAAATATTTACCTAAGACAATTTCTGTAATGCTAACGGGTGAAGAAAGAAGAAGCTGGTCTGTCTTCTTATTCTTTTCCTCTGCAAGAAGTCTCATAGTAAGAAGCGATGCAAGGAAAAGATAGATTACATTAATGTCAGAAAACATCAGGCTTATATCCGCCTGCTGAGTTGCAAGGATACCGCTTGCAAAAAACATTGATGCAAGTGCCATAAACACACCTACAAATATGTATCCTACAGGCGAAAGAAAATAGTTTTTAAATTCTTTTTTAAATATTGCTTTCATTTTCCTGTGCCTCCTCTGCTTCCGTCTGTATTTCTTCTGCTGCAGTTTCATTTTCTGCGGAAACTTCCTCTGTTTCCTCTTCTGCTGCCGCAGTGTTTGTAAGCTTAATGAATATTTCCTCAAGGCTCAGGCTTGCCGAACGAAGCTCCGCTATAGCCATACCTGCATCAGAAAATGCCTTTGTAAGAGTTGCTCTTATATCATAGCCGGAAACTTGCTCAATGCTAAAGCTTGCAATGTTTTCTTCCCTGCTTTCCATAACTCTGACGTCCTGGATACCCTCCATATTTCTAAGAAGCACTCTCGCCCTTTCCTTGTTACCGATAACACGCAGAATATATTTATCCTTTCCGCCTGCATCTTCTTCAAGGCCCTCAATGGTGTTTTGTGCAACAATTTTTCCGTGTGCAATAATCGTCACACTGTCACACACCGCCTCAACCTCCTGCAGAATATGTGTGCTGAGGATAATTGTCCTCTTCTTTCCGATCTCCTTGATAACATTACGGATTTCAATAATCTGCTTGGGATCAAGACCAACTGTAGGCTCGTCAAGGATTAAAACCTCGGGATTTCCGATAAGTGCCTGGGCAAGACCCACTCTCTGCTTATAACCCTTTGAAAGGTTTTTAATCATTCTGTTTTTCATATCAGAAATTTTTACAAGCTCCATAACCTCTGCGATATGCTGTTTTTTATTGTTCTTAACCTTCTTAAGTTCGTAAACAAAATCAAGATATTCCCCAACGGTCATATCAAAATAAAGCGGAGGATTTTCAGGTAAATATCCAATCTTCCCTTTTACAATTTTAGGATTTTCGAGTACGTCGCATCCGCAAACCGATACATTTCCCGAATTTGCGCTGATACAACCCGTAATAATATTCATAGTCGTACTTTTTCCTGCACCGTTAGGTCCGAGGAAGCCCATAATTTCACCTTTTTTAACACTGAAAGAAATATCATTAAGGGCTTTGTTTGCGCCGTAAAGCTTTGTGAGATTTTTTATCTCAACGGCATTGATAGCATCTGTCATTGGTTTCCCTCCCGTAAAACTTTCTGATTGTTATTATACAATATTCTTTGAAGTAATTGTTTAACAAATTGTAAATTTTGAGTTTTAGTCATCGGAGAGCCGAACTACATATGCCTTATGTTTGAAAAATTTTTATTCTTTCAACTTGTCCTCCCCCCCGAGCGTGCCCCTTTTGTCCGTAAGCGGACATTTTCCCCAACGGGGAAATCAACCTTGAAAGGCGTCAGCCTATCTTCATCCTCCGCATTGAAATTATGTAAAATTTTTCCAAATATAAGGTCGGAGAGTTTAAAAAGAGGAAATTTTGCTATAAGACAAAGAAAATTCAAGAATAATACTGACGTATATTTGCAGAATTTTCTGCAGTATTATACAAAATATCCCTTTTTAAACCATATGTAGCTTGGCTCTCCGATGACTTACTTATAATTTACACCAAAACTTTTGTTTAGTCAAGAAAAAGTGTCAGGGAACTGTGGGTTTTTTATACAGTCTGAGAGCGCATCTTAATCAAGATGCGCTCTTTTCATATCTTCAGGAAGCGGTGCTTCCACCAACATTTCCTTTTTAGTTATAGGATGTATAAAGTAAAGCTTTTCACAGTGGAGTAGTGTTTCCGACCCTTTTTCTGCATTACCATATAAACTGTCACCATATATCGGCGTACCGATATAACTCATATGCACACGCAGTTGGTGTGTTCTGCCCGTAATCGGGAAAAGACGTACAACTGCTTTTCTACCGTATTTCTCTATAACCTCATAATCTGTTATTGCCTCTTTCCCATCAGGCGAAACCCCTCTCGTAATTATGCTTTCCTGAAGTCTTTTTATCGGGGCATTTATCCTCTCTTTTTCCTTTTCTGGAACTCCGTCAGTAATTGCAATGTACTGCTTTTTGATTTCACCGTTTTTCATACTTTCTGACAAAATCGCCCCCGAAAGCGGATTTTTCGCAACGAGTACAATACCGCTTGTATCTCTGTCAAGGCGTGTAACAGAGCGAAATGTAAATTTTTGACCACGGTAATAATGCATAAGAGCATTTGCAAGAGTATCTTTATAATGATTTCTTGACGGATGTGTCGGCATACTGCGTGGTTTGTTAAGCACTATTATATCCTCATCCTCAAAGATTATATCAATCGGTAATGGAGACGGACATATATCTGAATTTCCATCATATATGGAAATGACAAGCTCATCCCCCGCCTGTGCTATACGGGTGACGAATACCCTTTCTTCATTCAGCATTATTCCATCATCAGCTTTTTTAAGCTGTGTTATAATTGCCCCTGATATACCAAGAAAATCTGAAAGAATATATTTAACTGTTTTTCCGCTTAAGGAATTATCAATTTTTAATCTGATTACTTTATTCATAATAAAACCTGAAAAGAGGATGTGAAACACATCCTCTTTAATCTTTTAATCTAATTTTTTAATAAATGTCTCAAGTCTGTCAAGACCTGCAACAATGTTTTCCATGCTTGTAGCATAGCTCCAGCGAACGTGAATATCACTGTCAAAGTCACTGCACGGAACAACAGAAACAAGAGCCTCGTCAAGGAAGATTTCTGCAAATGAATTACTTCCCTCAATCTTCTTTCCGTTTATCGACTTACCGATAAGCTTTGATATATTCATCATTACATAGAACGCACCCTTTGGCATCAGGCAGGAAACACCGTCAAAGGTATTTATACGGTTAACCATATATGTTCTGCGCTTTTCAAACTCACTGCGCATTGCAAGTACAGTTCCCATAGAGCCGTTAAGTGCCGCAACAGCCGCCTTCTGTGCAATTGAGTTGGGGTTACTTGTTGCGTGGCTCTGTGCATTTGACATAACCTTTGCAATCTTTGCATTTGATGCTGTGTAACCAATTCTCCATCCTGTCATAGCATACGTCTTACTAACACCGTTTATGATGATTGTCAAATCCTTTATATCCTCACCAAGTGATGCGATTGAAACATGCTTTCCGCCGTCATAAATAAGATGCTCATAAATTTCGTCAGAAATTACGTATATATTCTTTTCAACACAAAGCTTTGCAATCTTACGAAGCTCCTCTGTTGAATAAATCATACCCGTAGGATTAGAGGGGGTATTAATTATTACAGCACGTGTTTTGTCTGTAATTGCAGATGCAATCTTTTCAGCGCTAACCAAAAATCCCTCTTCCTCACTCGCCTTTAAAAGCACGGGAACACCGTCATTAAGCTTAACCATCTCAGGATAGCTTACCCAACAGGGTGTAGGAATAATAACTTCGTCACCTGGATTTAAGATTGCACCCATAACATTCATCAGAGAATGCTTTGCACCGTTTGAAATTACGATATTCTCAATACCGTATGAAAGTCCGTTATCACGTGCAAACTTATCTGCTACCGCCTGCTTTAGTTCCTTTGTTCCTGATGCGGGTGTATACCTTGTAAAGCCTTCATTTATTGCTTTTATAGCCGCCTCCCTGATATGCTCGGGAGTGTCAAAATCAGGCTCTCCTGCACCAAAACCAACAACATCAACACCGCTTGCCTTCATTTCATTGAATTTTGCAGTAATTGCAAGAGTTGATGAGGGAGTTACTGACTGAAATTTTTTGGATAAATACATTTAATCACCACCATATAAATTAAACAATATTTTACACTATTTTTATTCTGTTTGCAATAGAAAATTACGAAAATTGGTTATTTTTGTTTAATTCGCACTATAAAAGAACAATTTCCGTTTTAGTTTTTTTGATTATGCTCAAAAAACCCCTTACCCTCTGCATCGTCTAAAATCTTCTGCACTGTTTCCCACGCAATGGGGAGTCCTTTTTTTATAAGTGCCGCTCTTTCCTCTACCTGCGGTCGCACCACCTTACCCTTTTTCCACGTGTGACCGTCTGTAAGAAAATTATTTATAAGTGGCTGAAATCTGTCAAGCGACGCGGAAAACACGGCATCAGGTGTTTCCTGTTTTTCAAATTCGAGCCATAGCTCTTTAAGCTCTTTTCCATCTTCCTTTGGAAGAACGGAGAAAAGCTTCTGCGCCGCACGCATTTCACGTTCTCTTTTATCCTCACCCGCTTTTTTATCATAACAAAACGTGTCGCCTGCATAAATCTCAACTAAATCGTGGACAAGGCACATTTTTATAACTCTCTCCTTATCCACCCCTTGGGGGGCAAATTCAGAAAACAACATTGCCATCAGTGCAATGTGCCACGAATGTTCTGCATCTGTTTCTCTTCTTGACTTATCGGCAAGAAGTGTCTGTCTGTAAACTGACTTCATTTTATCAATCAGTATTAAAAACTGCAGTTTTTTATTGAATTTAGCGTTTATATCTTCATTATATATGTTTTCAGCCATTCATATTCCTCCTTTGTAAGGAAAGGTTTTAAAAGCTTTTTGCAGTTTTCATTATAATTATTAAGCCACTGTCTCTGCCTTTCATCAAGTAGAGAGGCTATAATACCCTCTGTTCCAATCGGGCAATAATTAAGCACCTCAAAGCACAGAAAGCTACCATATTCCGTTTTCATATATTTTTTTACGCACAGATGGTTTTCTATTCTTATTCCGTATTCATTTTCAACATAAACGCCCGGTTCATCTGTAATCGTCATCATTTCACAGAGTTTTTCCTGCGATTTTATTGATAATCTCTGCGGTCCTTCGTGAACGCCCAAAAGGTAACCTACACCGTGTCCTGTAGAGCATCTGTAATCAAGCCCTTTTTCCCATAGCGGCATACGTGCCAAAGCGTCAATATCCCTACCAAGCGTCCCGTCAGGAAATACTGCCATTAAAAGAGCAATATTCCCCTTTAAAACAAGTGTAAGGTTTTCCTTTTGTTCTTCTGTTATTTCTCCAAGCACCAGTGTGCGTGTTGTATCTGTTGTTCCCTCGTAATACTGTCCGCCCGTATCAATAAGAAGAAGTCCGTTTTTGCCTATCTTTGCACAGCTTTCCTTTTCACTGCAGTAATGCATCATCGCCGCATTAGCGCCATACGCCGCAATTGTGTCAAACGACGGGGATATATACCCGTCCTGCATACGTCTGTTTTTTTCAATAATGTCACATACTTCACATTCATCAATATTTTCTGAATGGTATATTTCGTAAAAGCTTTTGGTGAGGGCAATATTTTCTTTTATATATGCCCTTTTTATATTGTCAATTTCCTTCTGGGTTCTGATGCATTTAATATTATATATAAAATCCTTTTTATCCTTGAATGCACACTTTAGCACATTTATAAGATTATAATTACAAAGCGAAAAATCTGCCGCAAGGAAAGCATTCTCATTAATTTTCCCTAAGTCAGTAATTATATTTTTATAATCACAAATTGTCACATTGTTATCTTCAAGGTATTTATTCACACTATCATTGATTTTTTCCTTTGGTGCATATAAAAAAATTTCGTTTTGTGACATAAGAAGATATGAAAGCATTACGGGTGTGCATTTTATATCATTACCCCTTATATTAAGAAGCCACATAACACTTTCAGGAAGCGTTGCAAGATAATGCGTAAACCCCTCTTTTTTCATAAGGGTACGTATATTCTCCACTTTCTTTGAAACTGTTTCTCCGCAGTATTCCTCGGATAAAACAAAAGCCTTGCCTAAAGGCATTGGCGGACGGTCTTCCCATATAACATCGGGCGTAAATTCTGTATTTATATTAACATCACATTTCCTAAGCTTTTCTATAATAGCATCAAGCTCTTTTTTAGAAAAAAGTCTCCCATCAACACCTACGCTATCCCCTGATTTTAACTTTTCTTTCAGATATTCGTGAATTTTAATGCAGTCAGGCTCGGATGCCTTATAAAGCTTTATTCCGCTTCCATTAAGCTCTTTTTCTGCCTGAATGTAGTATCTGCCATCTGTCCACAGACCGCCCTCTTCCTCCGTCACAACGAGAGTTCCTGCACTGCCCGTAAACCCTGACACCCACTGTCTTAATTTGTAATGCTCGGGCACATATTCGCTTAAATGCGGATCAGAGGTAGGAATAACACAGGCAGAAACACCGCATTTTTTCATATATTCACGTAAAATTTCTATTCTATTCATAACACATCACCGATACTGGGCATAAGGGAGTCGAACCCGATATGCCTTAAACTTGTTAAATTTTTATTCTTTTTATTTGTCGCTCCCCCGAGCGTGCCCCTTTTGTCCGCAAGCGGACATTTTCCCCAATGGGGAAATCAACTCGAAAGGC
>JAEIGA010010381.1_pt1 | contig 14113 bp, 23 predicted proteins | sample 9270691 | NCBI WGS metagenome assembly JAEIGA01 (sample SAMN17057246, study PRJNA624740) | gut metagenome | biome: biome; isolation source: fecal sample | host: Bos grunniens | place: China: Xizang | collected 2019 | reverse complement strand
TCTTTTGGATTAAGGGTTTTTAAATTGATAAAAAATGTGAAGGACAGGATTTTCACCTGCAAGCCCCAAGGGCAGATGGATCTTTATCAGCTGATTTTTCCACCAGCGTTTAGTATTTTCGCCACCTTCACAAAATGGTCTGAGTAGAAAGATTCGAACTTTCGGCCTCCTGAACCCAAATCAGGCACTCTACCAAACTGAGCTATACCCAGATATTAAACGGTTGTTTTGCCGCCAACAAGCATTATCACCGTTCATAGTGGATTTTCAATCATGCTCCACCATACAAGAATTCCTATTGTTGACTGGAATGGCGGGGACACCAGGGCTCGAACCTGGGACACGCTGGTTAACAGCCAGCTGCTCTGCCTACTGAGCTATGCCCCCATATTAAAATTTTATTGGCAGGGATGCTAGGACTCGAACCTAGAGTCCCGGTTTTGGAGACCGGTGGTTTACCAATTAACCGACACCCCTATGGTCCCCTGTGAGAGAATCGAACTCTCTTAAGCAGAGCCACAATCTGCTGTCCTACCATTAGACTAACAAGGGTATATTGGCGGAGGGGGCAGGATTCGAACCCGCGGGGCTTTCACCACAACAGATTTCAAGTCTGCGCCCTTATGACCACTTGGGTACCCCTCCTAAACACTTGTTTTAAACAATGCATGCCTTGTTCATTGACGTTAGAAAACAAGTAAACTCCGGAGGTTTGACTATTTTAAGTGGTTTCCTCTTTCTTAGCCACTTGAGTTTTCACTCATAATATGGAAGGTGCTGGCTCCATTACCAGACTGTCTCCTACTTATTAGCGAATAGGTAACACAAATCTCTTACAGTATTGAGAAAATGGTGTCCCGTCTGAGACTCGAACTCAGGACTCCTGCATTAAAAGTGCAGTGCTCTACCGACTGAGCTAACGGGACATATTGGGTGATTTTAAAGGAAACCATCCCAAACCTATTATTGGCTGGGGTAGATGGATTCGAACCATCGAATGCAGGAATCAAAATCCTGTGCCTTACCGCTTGGCAATACCCCAATATTACAAGGTTCGGCGAGAAAAAGACTTATCAACTAACGCTTTTATGCGACTTTTTACAGGAAACATCTTCTTCTCTTTTCTTGTCTGCTAAAAGAATACATTGCTGTTTGAACCTTTAATTATTTACTATACATATATTATATAATAAATTTTTAATAAAATCAACTAAATAATTTATGGTGCGAGAGGCGGGACTCGAACCCGCACGACTTCACAGCCAAGGGATTTTAAGTCCCTCGTGTCTGCCTATTCCACCACTCTCGCATATTTATCTCTTTTTTTACCTTTTTCTTTTATATATTTTTTTATAATTTTACATCTGTTACAACCATTTCTGTTTTTCCCTTCACAAAACCAACAATTATCAGCATCTAGCCAAAAATATTTTGGAGGTTGAGGTCTTGCTTTTCTATATTTTATTTTTGCCATAAAAACTCCTTAAAATGGTGGGGCGAGATGGAATCGAACCACCGACGCTGGGAACTTCAATCCCACGCTCTACCAGCTGAGCTATCACCCCATGCTCCCGAGCGAATAGACCTAACTAGTATGATACATAGAGCGAGTAGTATAATCAAGTTATACGGTTCTCCCATTATTCTCTAATATTATCTATCCCCTAAAGTCTCGGGCGTATTTAAATAGTTTTTGCATCATCGGATTACTATCAACCTAACTTTTACGCAGGATGTGCGTCCTTTTTCTCTTAAATTGAATATATTATTTTAATATACTCCGAAAGATAAAGAATAACTTTAATGGCGGAGGGGGTGGGCTTCGAACCCACGCGGCTATTACACCCTAACGCGTTAGCAGTGCGTCCTCTTCAACCTAACTTGAGTACCCCTCCATAGACTTTCTTTTTTGAACTGAAAGAAAGAGAAAACAGTTTGGGAAAGGAAAAAACTATGATTAGCAAGACTCGAAGTCTTGTAAATCTCTATCCATTCTATCTACTTTCACAGCATCAGAATGTTTATAGTTAATAGAAGGAGTGTAATTACTCTGCTTATATCTTCTCTTACCTTTATTGCGAGTCTTTGGACTACAATATCCGCAAGAACAACCAATAGCATGGTCAGCTAAGTAACCTCCACCATCATTTTCTTCATACCAGTGATTATCAAAAAGGCTTACCGCCATTTTCATTCTCTTTCTAATATGCTTAAATCTCTGTTTTCGATTAAATGCTCTATCTCTATTCATAAGCACTACTCCTTTTATTAAAATGGTTGAGAAGGACAGACTCGAACTGTCGACCTCTGCTTTATCAGAACAGCGTTCTAACCTACTGAACTACTTCTCAATATCAAGGCAGTTTATTTGCACTTTTAAACCCTATTTAAACGCTAAGAAAAAAATTTGCTGTATCTGCCTTTATTTTTATTACTTATTTACTATACATATATTATATAATAAATTTTTAATAAAATCAATTATTAGTCATTCTGCCGAACTCAAGGGACACCACGGGAAGGCGACTAATTTTATCCCTCGGAGACGAAAGCTGGACTCGAACCAGCGCCCTTTCGGTTAAAACCCAAACGCTCTACCCAACTGAGCTATTTCGCCAATGCCTTTTTCCCAAAGAAGGCTAACTTCATCAATTAATTGCCGCTATTTTGTTTATACACTAATCTTTAAACCTAGTACTGCGACAATTCAAATGTAAATATTAGTTGTTTTGCAAAACATTTATATTGGAGCGGCTATGGATGCCATAATGCAGTCTCCATCTACATTTTTTGTAAGTCGGATTCCAGACCGACACTCCATATGGTACCTGAAGTGAGACTCGAACTCACACGCCGTATGGCACCAGATCCTAAGTCTGACGCGTCTACCAATTCCACCATTCAGGCATATAAAACCCGGTTTGGGAGCGGTACCGGGTAACCGCAATATGTTTAACTCAACAGACTAAATCCCTAATTCTGTTTCAAGATTACGAATTTGTCTTGTTAATTTTCTAACAACGCCAGGGCATTTAGAATTCTTCTCTCCTCTGTTGGATAAGACATGAAGTCTGTTCTTTAACATTAATAATCTACCTTCTTTTGATACATTAACCATTTTTCATTTCTCCTTTTTCTTTATTACATATATTATTATATAATAATTTTTTTATAAAATCAATCTTTATATTAGAAGTGCGGTTTAGGTTGAAACAACCTACCGCACAGGACATAAAGTTGATTTATGTGAAATGAATTTTTAAACAGAATTCATAAAACTGGCTTAATGGATGCGGAGGTGGGATTCGAACCCACGTCACTAGGTTATGAGCCTAGCAAGGCAACCACTCCTCTACTCCGCAATATAAATAGCCATTTTAAATTCTCTAAAGATTTAAGGCTGGTCTCCACCTAAATTCGATTTTCGTAATCATTCTACGACTTGCACTCTATGGTCGGAATTTGGGACGTCTTTCGGCTACTGTTGTATCTGCCACTCTTGGGCAGCCCAGGGACTTCTGGACGATTACACGAGATAAGAGAGGCTAAATCATTATCTCTAAAATCTAGAAGCTCTTGTTACAAGGACGAGCTTAGCATTACATCCTTTGTATCCCCCTACGGGACGAGGACCCACTTCTTTATGGTAGGGATTAAGTTAGGGGAGCGTATACCTAACATTGTATGTTAACTGCAGCCATACAATCACTCTTTAGGAACTAATTTGTCGACATCATCGTTCCACCGCTTTAATTATACAGGCTTTACAGGACTCGAACCCGACTTTCCGACTCCACGTCGGTTGTGCTGCCAATTACACTATCAAACCATATGGCGACTCCAGCGGGACTTGAACCCGCGCTCTCCGGCGTGACAGGCCGGCATTTTAACCTACTAAACTATGGAGCCATATAAGCCTTAGGTCGGCTAACCACAAATTTTTCATTAAGCTGGTATTTGTTTCGCTTTAAATGGTAAGTTTACTTTGCGTCTTTATATACCGTTTCCCACTAAGCCACATATCAGAACTTCAAGACAACAATGTTGTACGCATTTCTGCCAATGGTAGTTTAACTTACAAATCCATGATAACGGTGATTTAATTTAAGCAGTTCACTCTGCAAATGGTGATCCCGGTGGGGCTCGAACCCACGATATAGCCGTGAAAGGGCTATGGCTTAACCACTTGCCGACGGGACCATATGTGCAACTTATTTTTGGTTAGGTAGTTGCCAAACCTACACACTGAGCAGTGACGCTTTTTAATTTCTTATTTATTATATATATATTATATAATAAATTTTTTAAAAAATCAATTAAAAGTTTTTTGGCTACTGTGAGCCCTTAACAGTCAGTTAGGGAGAATCTGCTTTCTCCACCAAAAACTTTATTTCTTTTTTATTGTATATATATTATACAATAAATTTTTTAAAAAATCAAATGTGTGTCAACCAGCTAGCAATACACACTCCTTACTCTCGGCCTAAGGTTTTTCGAGCTCAAGGCTGGAAGCCACTATTTTGAGTCTTAAGGAAGCGAAAATAGTCAAAATGCTCCGCTCTTACCGTAGCTGCGGAAGGGTTTCTCCTTTGCACCCATAAGTCACCTTGTTCTTCTTTGAATTGACGCAAGGACACCAATTTACAATTTGTTCCAAATGGGAATCGAACCCATGACCCTACCACGACGGTAGAATTTTACCACTAGACTATCGGAACATTTTATTTTTTCATTTCTTATTTATTACATATATATTATATAATAAATTTTTTAAAAAATCAAATTATGTTTTTGTAACCATAATGATTTAACAATTGTTCGATATTAAATCGACCAACAGGATTAGCAGAATGAACTTTATATCCTTTAATAGAAATCCGATTTTCAACTAAATATTTAGCTACATCATAACCAGATTTTTCTTCCGCCAAATCATGGTCAAAAGATATAAGTTCAATTCCACCTTCACAAACAGAAAAATAGTTAATAGTAGCTATCGCCTGCTTATAATTTTTACACCAACGATAACCTTTAGGTGCAGGTCGAATATCATCAATCCAAATCATTTCACCTTTTAACATTTTTCTGCTCCTTTCCTTACTTTATATAAATATTATAACAAAAATTTTATATAAAATCAATAAAAGTAAAAAAAGATAAGAACATTTTAACACAATTTATCTTTGTGTATATTCTTATCTTTTTCTTTATATAAATTTAACACAGTTTACCAAATTTTTTTCCTAAAAATTCGTATAAACATCAAGAGTATCTGCCGCACATCCGCAGTCATATACTTTACCTTTCTTTCCAAAAGGTGTTTCTACAACCGTGCCCTTATCAAGAGATCCAGATGCTAAGCAAATAAATCCATTCTCATCACATATATATCCATTTTCATCTACATGGCGGCCAGGGATATCTAATCCTCCACCAGGTAGTACGTTCTGACTATACCAAGTCCAGCGCCATCCACCCCAATTTACAACTCCGTGATATAGGAATTCCGCAGATGTATATTCCGCCTTAATTTGTTGTTCTCTTGGTTTATCATTGGATAAATACTCATTCCAACAGAAGTAAATCTTATTGTTTTCTTTTACTATTGCCCAACCATTTTCAGTTCCAATTAACTGAACTTTTGCGGCATATGGAAGAACTTCCGCTACGTTATTATAAGCAGTATTAGGGAAAGTTCTTAAATTTAAACCTTCTCTTGCTTTAACGTACTTAATTTCTTCTTCTTTATCCGCCGCAAAATAGAAAATTCCAGTTGCTTTATCTTGAATTATAAAGTAACTTTCTTCTCCTTTTGAGTGTGTTGAAACAATAGTTTCAGCTAGATCTCCCTTAGGAGATACTATTGATGTTTGATAACTACTACTTTCCGCCTGTATCGGGGTTGAAAAAACCAACACAAAAATAAGAGTTGCTATCAAAAGTAAACAAATTCTCTTCTTCATATCTACTATTTCCTTTCTTCTTAATGTTATAAATAACCTATACAAGAACGAAAATATTTAATACTACTACTTTGATATAACTGTCTTTTTATACCATATTAAATATTCTTCAAGGGTAGAATATTTCTTTTGGAAATATTCTCTTTCATAATAAGTTTTTTTTGCATCTTCTAGGGACCAGCGGTAAGCCCAATTCCATCCACCAAACTTCATTCGTTTATGGCGGGAACCCCTCATAGGCACATCGACATCTAAATGATGACGAATATATCTATTACTAATTCGTGGGTCAACTCGCTCTTGTCTAACTATAGGAAATTTTTTATAACTTCTTGACATACGTAATACCTCTTCTTTCTAAAAATGTATTACATAAAAATCACTCCTCTATAAATATAACTTTCACAATAAAATAATTGATAAAAATTGGCAGGGGAGGTAGGATTTGAACCTACACGACAATTAAGTCCAGAGTTTTTGGTCGCCATAAAATTGCTGAAAAGGTATATATCTAAACCCTATAATGCTCTCCTACGTCTACATTCCGTCACTCCCCTATAAAGCCACCGGAGTGGCTAATTTTATAGACCTAACATTGCTGCTAAAGTTTTAATATTCTGTTTTTCTGCAGCAGTTGGTTCAACCGCTACAGCATCATGCTTTAACTGTGAAGGAGCTGGTGTTGGAGCGAAAGATCCAGACATGTCGCCCGGCATGGCAACATCCGCACCATTTTCAACCATATTCTTTGCCGCAGTTAAAGTTACCTTAATCTGAAGCATTTCGCCATTTTCCATCATAGGGATTCTTAATTCTTTTTCATACTTAAAAGAACCTGGGAATACTTCAAGAATTTTATTCATTACATCTTCTTTTGCTAATGCACCTTTTGCTGCCATATCAATTCTCCTTTATTATTTTTTCTTATATTATAATTATATCAAAAATTTCAGAAAAAATCAATTTTTAAAGTACATCTCTCGTTCTTCTAATACCTTTCCAGCTTCAAGAATGCGATCACATATCTTACATCTTCCGCCAGAGAAACATTTCTTTTCACATCCAAGTCTTGGAGTTCCAAAATACGCTGGAATAATAGTCTTATTATCTACATCAGAATCCAAACCTTGAATTAAATCCTTTAAAGGGCCAAACCAATATTTTTTAACTGCATAAATTTTATATAAAGTTTCATAGTTTACGCGGGTTTGTGCCACAAATTCAATAACATCTACGTACGATTCGTATATAGAAACATCCTCAGGGCGGACAAAAAAGGATTTTATAGAACGCTCTCCTGGCCATGAACTCTGCGCGATATTTCCAAAGACCCTAATTGAAACTGACTTTGCGTGCGCTACCGCTCCAATCTTGCTTAATGAAAAACCAAACTCTTCAACAATATAAACATCTGAAACTCCCAGGCCTATTAAGCCATGTAAAGTATCCCAATCTCTAACTAAGTTAGAAAAGAAAAACTCAATTCCATGTTCTTTCATCTGTTTATAAAAATCTACTTGAACTGTATTAAATAATCCTAATAATAATTTAAATTTTATCACATCAGAATATTTTTCTTTTAATTCTTTAAATAAAGCAATATACCCGCCTTTATAAAAATCATCTGGGTCTTTAATTTCAATAATAATGGTTTTATTTTCAGTTAACTCTGGCATTGAAGTTAAACTCTTTAAAAAACCAATATCTTCCTTGTGAAACGGAACAATCATTTCATCTACTTCTTTCATATAATCAAAATATTTGAAATATGGAACACAATATTTCATAAAACACCTCCATAGAAAAAAAGGGATGGTAGACACCATCCCTTATACTAGGTTAGACTATGCTAACTTGTAAGCCATTACCTTTCTGTCGCCAACCTTAACCTGTTCCTTAACAGCTTCTTCAGTCTTAACTAACTGAGTTAATCTAGCTGTTACCTTAGCCTTAGTAACATCTTCGCCTTCGATCTTAGCTACGATGTCATCGATAGCCTGGAATTCATCAGTTAAGCAAGCCTTAACTACAGCTCTTAATTCATCGCCTTCAGCCTTCTTAGCTGCCGCTCTTTCCTTAGCCTTTTCAGCCTTAGCCGCTAAAGCTGCCATCTGAGCATCAATGAATTCTACCATTTCAGCCTTCTGTTCTGCGTCAGAAGCTTCAACTACTGCCTTAACCTGTTCAAACCACATTGCCTTTGTCATCTTTTCCATAACTCATTCTCCTTTTTTTCTTTAATATTTATTTTACATATTTATTATAACAAAATTTTTTTAAGTTTTCAAGGAACATTCTTTTTTCAATTTTTTGTTCCTTTCCTTACCTTGTATATATATTATATCAAAAATTTTTGAAATTTTCAAGTGAGGTCACTAGCGGCGGCCACTCAAGAGAGCTTTTTCGCAACGATTAACATCGCTCTGTGTCAGGTCTTCAATATCAAGACCGAATTGTGAAACATAATCTTGGTCCAGTTCCATATAAGTAATGCCGCAGTTATGTTTATCTACGATATCCTTTAACATAGCATTAACTTTACTTTCTTTTGTATTAAGGTGGCCTTCACACTCTGCCATATAAAGCCCATAGTCAAGAGGAATTCCCATATTACCATTCTCCTTTTTTAATTTTTTCTATTTCCATTAAATAATCTTCATAAGTGGGGTATTCTCTAAAATCATCAAAAAAATGACCTAATTCAGTTATTCTTTTTATTTCTTCTTCCGCAGGTAAATGTCCTATCCAATGAGTAGCAATCCCTGAAATCTCAAGTTTTTCATTATAAGGATTTTTAATTGCATAAAAATAATCCATATTAATACTCCCTATTTTCTTCCATTAACTCATATTCTTTTGCTTCATCTTCTAAAGACTTATCAAACTGAATTACTGCAATATAATTACCTAATGCTTTAACCACTTCTTCAATAGTACGACAAGCATACTTTGCGCCGCTACCATCTTCTTCGGCGATGTATAAATAACCATTTTCCCATTCAACTTCAAAACCGAATGCATATCTAATCTGCTCTTTCATACTTATCAATTCCTTTCCTTTATTATATATATATTATAATATAAATTTTATAAAAAATCAAAAGAGCAACATTAGTTGCTCTTTAAAGTTTACTGTTTTGACTCTATTAATTTATCTACGCTTTCAATAATATAATCCACCACACTAGAAGCAGACTCACCAACTGCCGCAATATTATTAGGAGTAACAAGAGAAGCTACCAACATTTTATATGCAGTCTCAGCACATGGAATAAAACAGCCCGCAATAATTAAAATAAGCGAAGTAACTGCTAAAATTCTTGTAAGTTTACACTTCCAAAAATCATGGAGGTCCCTCATATTCCAACCCGCGTGACAAGCTGAAATCATACCTAAAACTATCACCGTTATAACTCCAGTCGTCATAAACAATACTTTTAACGAAGTAACTGTATCAATTAAATAAAACCATAAAGGACTAATAATTGGCTCCATAGTTATCCCTCCTACCAATTCCGCTTATCTTTCTTAAACTTTTCCATCTTTTGTCTTTTTAAATTAGGTTTAATATTCTTTCCGCCTCGCACTGGATCATAAGCATCACAATGCTGACAATAACCAAAGAAGGTACCTTCTCTGCCTTTGCGGCAATCACCTTCACAAATATAAGATTTACAAGCTACGCCTCTATCTTTCATATTAGTCTTCCTTTCTGAAATAAAAATCGTTGATAAAGAATTTAATATAAGTTTGGAATAAATCTTCTGTTAGTTCTTCTCCTTGAGAAGTTAAATCCATAAGCTCTTGATAAATTCCATCGATTAAAGCAAGGTATACTCCACCTTGAAGACTTAAGCCTAAAGCCTTAATCATCCAATCTTCGCATAAGCATGAATAAGTTCTATACTTTCCATCTTCAAAAACCCATTCCGCAAGAATTAAATCAGTATCTTCTTTATGTGGAGAGTTCATTGCTTCTCTAAAAGAATAAATAGTAATCATAGTTTTTCTCCTTTCTATTATTCGTGATATCCGCCATAATCTACAATGACAGGCTTACCGTTATAATAACCTAAGTTACCAGAGTGCATATCCCAAATGTGGAAATCTGCTAAGAAGTCATGTAATTTCTTATATGCCTCTTCTCCATAGCAATCTAAGAAATCCGCAACCCAATAGCCACTAAAGCACTCTAAATGATTAGAAGTACAAAAATTACTTGCTAACTGACATTCCGCCCAATCTTTCTTATGAGATTCTTCTCTTGACTCTAACATTTCAGCTTTCTTTTGAATATAAATAGGATGAAAGTCATTAGAGTATCCGATCAATTCAGTTTTTAAGAAAGCAAATTCTAATCCTTCTTCTACAGCGTGTTCATAATAAAGAGTTTCTGCTCTACAATAATCCCATCCATTAGGTTCATCCGCGCCTTCAAATAAAGCATTACTTGGATCGAAGTCTTCATCATCTTCGTGATTACAAAGATATTCTGCGTCATGGGAGAATGGAATCTTTACAACAAAATCTGTATCAATGTCTACAGGGAAAAGAACAACCTTACTTGCTCCTGAATTAGAATCTCCTAAAACTGTGTAATCCATATAATCAACAATATTTTGTTCATAATTATCACAAGTTAAAATGTCAAAACAGCACTCTTTTAATGCTTCTAAAATCCGCTCTTTTGTTACCATTTTAAAAATTCCCTTTCTTTTTTATTATATAATAATTATATCATAATTTTTATAAAAAATAAAATAAGACTACTGTATGCCAGTAGTCTTAATAATTTATTTACTTTTAATTTTTTCATAAAGAGCATGAAAGCGGATAAAGTCTTCTTCTTTACCACCTTTATCTGGATGAGAGTGAATCATTGCGTAACGAATTGCCGCCTTAGTATCTTCATCTATAATAAAAGTATGAGATCCCCGCATTTTTAATTTTAGATTTTCTCTCTTGAGGTTCTCATTTTCCTTCATAAGAACTACATTTCTTGCGGAAATTTTATTAGATAAATCAGAAAAGTATTGATAGTGTTTATACCATTGATCTCGCCAATGCTCTGCTCGTGATTTATCTTCTTCTAATTGAAGAATTTTTTTATCAAGAGTTTTAATAAGACGCTTAAGGTCATACTCATTCATCCAAAGACGGAATACAATTGTTACGAAAATAAGAGTTCCGATTAAAAACAATTCTAATGTCATTATACCACTTCCTTAATAATGCAACGGGATAATTGAGTAGTCTTAACTCCGCGGAATTCCTCATGCTTTTTAACAGTGCCGGTTAAATCTACGATAGTGCCATATTCTAATTCACAGTCTTTCGCAGTGAACCATACTAATACATCCTCTCCGCACTGGAATGTATAAATGTTAGTCCAGCCATAAGCACCCATAAAACCTCTACAGGACTTATAAACTGCGGTTAAGTGACGAAGTCTTTCACCAACTTCACCAACATATTCAGATAAAGATGGACCTTCCGCCTCTCTAATCTTTCTTTCTACCTTTGCTTTTGCATCTTCAAAGTAGCAAACTTCCATACAGTCTTCATCCCATTCCGCCAGTTCATCAAAAGAGAATTCGATAACACCGAAATCTTCAGGCAAACTTAACTCAACTGGGGAGTGCCACTTTAATGTAGGATTAAATTTACAGCCTTTTGCCTTTAAGTAATCTTTAATGGAATATGTATCATCGCCAAAGATAACATAAGTTTTACCTTCCGCATTGAAACCATTCTTTTGTAACCATAAATCTTTTGTAATCTTTGCCATATGATTTCTCCTTTCCCTATGCTCTATAGCCACGTTTGCTGACTAATCTAATGAATAAATCAACAATTTCGTCATATTCTTCTTTATTTCTCGCAATATCATAAAAATCTACATCAGTAGGACAATCTGGAATCCCAACTGTTACCCAAGAGAAGTAAATGTTACCATCATTTGTCTCTTGAATTACCTTATGCATTGCCTTTAACTGTCTGTATCTGATTTCTTCATCTACAGCCATGCGGATTTCAGTAATGCCGCCTTCTAATTTTACCATTTTACTCATTGCACATTCCCCTTTCCTGATTCTGTCGATAATCATAAATTGCATTGTCTACTGCTTCTCTTTCTATCTCGCCAGAGTCGAAATAAAGAGCTTCATAAACCATATCCGCAGTATCTAAACAGCAATAAAAATCTTGCATCATAGCTTCCGCATCTTTAATTTTCTGACCTGCCTTTTCATCAGTTTCGTTTTCATAAAGCCAAGTCATTGTGTCAATATACCAGCCAAGATTATCAAATCCATCTCTTGCTCTTTCAAGTACGCGGATTTCTCTAAGCTCTTTGTCGGTTAGGGTAATTGTCACACCATCTCGTTCTATTGTAAATTCGTTTCTTAAATATTCTTTAAACTTTTGGTTCATATCCTTCATAGCTGTTTTTCCTTTCTTTTCTTATCTTATATATATTATATAATAAATTTTATAAAAAATAAAGAGAGCAACTTATATTGCTCTCTTGCTGTTTTTGCGGCAATTAATTAAAACCTAAAGACCCTTTACTTTCTTCACTTACTCTAACTGTAATGCTTTCAATGCGGGAAATAGGAGTAAAAAAGACACTACCATCTTTATCCTCTAATCTAACCCACATATGTTCCGCAGGGTTATGGGGGATGTGATAGGAAACAATTTCGTCATATTCTTCTCTGTGGTTTGCTAATTCAATTTCAATATTATACATATCAACTCTCTCCTTCTTATTATATTATAATTATATAATAAATTTATTAAAAAATCAATTACGATAAAAAGTTATAGCTCCTTTTGACTTTTAAGAAAATTTATTGTATAATATATATAGAATGAAAGTTATACACAAATGTGTTTTATATAGATTGAGGTTATAGTATGAATTATTTTGATAGAGACTATGAGGCGCAAATTGAGACGAGAGATCTTTTAGTAGGGGTATTAAATTATTTACAGAAGCAAAATTCTATGCTTGAAGCACTTTCTGTAAAAGTGGATAATCTTACGGAATTTGCGAGGAAATACGAAAATTATAATGAAGAAAACGCGGAGATGTTAATAGAAAACTTCACAGATCGATCTGCAGAAATAGATACATTAAAAGAAATTTGTGATTATATCAAGAATGATTTGGGCTGCGTTGATGCGGATATGGCTTATAATAATACTCGAATAGAAAGTCAAGAAAGAAAGTTAGATAGATTAGAAAATCATGCAAAAGCACATTGGGGATATCCTTATTAGGCGGAAATAACTAGATCTAAGGCGCCTATAAGCAAGGATTCCCGCATGGTTATTTTACTTTAACATTGTTAATATAATTTTCATGTAGCTTGTAAAGGAGGGCTCGCATGGAAATACAAAAAAATTCGAGACAGATTCCAAGTAGTGATAAGATTACTGCAAACAAGAACTATTCTGATATTTTATATGGTTATTTACAACATCTTTCGCTCTTGGATGAAGAAATGGGAATTAGATATATCATGAAGTCTGATATTAAATATACTACTATTGCGGATGAACTTGGAGTTACAAGACAGACGATTAGTAAGAAGTTTAATAATTTAATTGATCAGGGCTTAGTGGTATTAGATTCCGCAAACAAAAGATATGTTTTGTCTACTCTTGAAGCAGAGTTAGCGACACTCTTGCCGGATGATACTATTAGAGTATTATATAATACTTTACAGGAAAGATGTTTAAGTGTATTATCTTATCTTTTGAAGACATTTGCGCAGCATGGAGAACAACCGTGTGATGTTAATATGGATATTATGAAGGCGCATGTTGGATTAAGTAAGAATAATAGGGGGTCTAATAATGAAGTTATTAGAGATATTCTTATGGTGCTTAAGCAGTTGGGATTAATCGAGTATCATATTCGGAAGGAAATGGATGCGGCAACTGGTGGGTTTAAAACCTATTATGTGCTAGATAGAGTAGATAACAGAGTACAGTTTACTGAAGAAAATGTTAATATTTGCTAAGCAAAAACTTAACAAAAATTTGTTAAAATTTTGTACTTTGTTAAAAGTTTGTAACACAATATAATAGAGGGTCGATGAGATTCCGCTACTTCGCTTCGCTCGTAGCTACATCTCATCTCC
>JAEIGA010010380.1_pt1 | contig 14114 bp, 11 predicted proteins | sample 9270691 | NCBI WGS metagenome assembly JAEIGA01 (sample SAMN17057246, study PRJNA624740) | gut metagenome | biome: biome; isolation source: fecal sample | host: Bos grunniens | place: China: Xizang | collected 2019 | reverse complement strand
TGGCTTCCTTCACACTGATATCGACGAGGGGGAAGGCTCCGTGGCAGCGCCCATCCACGACGTTGAGTTTCTGTTGTTGCAGCACCACTCCCGTCGGAGAGAGCAGCTCCACATACAGCACCTTGCTGCGTGCCGTGTCTCCTGTAGTGGCATCCACCACATTTGCGCTGAACCACATCGTTTCGCCCGAGAAGTAAGCCGTGTTGTCGAAGTGGAGGAAAGCCTTCTCCTGCGGGTAGAGCGCATTGAAGTGACTGGCCCGCGCGGCATAGGCAAGCAGGGAGCTCAGCTGCTCCTGCTTGCTCGTGGGTTGGGAGTGGATGATGCAGCTGCACAAGAGCGACAGAGCAAAGAGGGTGGTATGTTTCATGTTGTTATGGTCTTAAAAGGTATTAACCTTTCACTTTTGTTATTGTGAGTGCATTTAAATTACTGGAATATGTCCCATGAATCAGAAAACTACCAACATGGATTCCCTTTTTATAGAAATATAGAGTGTGGTCTATAGAAATGGAGTTACCGATGGTCTCTTTTGTGCAATCATACCGCAAAAGTACACAAAAGTGGTGGATTAGCCAAATGGGACGCATGCTGCTGTTGTCAAATGTCATTCTTCAGTAGACAGGTGGTGGCGACCTGTAGGGGGAGGAGATATGTTTTTGGAGGAGTTGAAGGGAGTTAAGGGGAGATAGAAGGACATGGAGTTAAAGGGAGATCGTTCTTACGCGCGAAAATACATCTGGCATTTATCTCCCTTCAACTCCCAATTCATTTGCCATAGTCTTCGCAGAATCGAAAAAATACATTATTTTTGCAGCCTAATCATAAACAGAAACTAAAAGACGATGAAAAGATTCTTTCCTATCTGTATGCTCATGGCTGCCGTGATGGGCATGGCGCCCACAGGAGCGACCTATGCCGCCGACCGTGAGCACACACTGAAAGTGTATAACTGGGCCGACTACATCGACGAGAGCCTGCTCGACGAGTTTGAGGTGTGGTACGAGGAGCAGACGGGCGAGGAGGTGGAGATCATCTACCAGCTCTTCGACATCAACGAGGTCATGCTCGCCAAGCTCGAGAAGGGACACGAGGACTTCGACGTGGTGTGCCCATCGGAGTACATCATCGACCGCATGCTGGCGAACGACATGCTGCTGCCCATCTCGCGCGACTTCGGCACGACGCCCGACTACACCCAGTTGGTGTCGCCCTTCTTCGTGGAGCAACTGGCCAAGTTTGACCAGGCGGGCAAGCGCGCTGGAGACTATGCCGTGGGCTACATGTGGGGCACCACGGGTATCCTCTACAACCCCAAGTACATCACCGACGAGGAGGCCGACTCATGGGGCATCATCTGGGACGAGCGACTCGAGAGCAAGGTGCTCATGAAGGATGCCTACCGCGACATCTACGGATGCATGATCATGTATGCACGCTACCAGGAACTGCTCGACGGAACGACCACACGACAGCAGCTGATGAACGACACCTCCGACGAGGCTATCGCAGCCGTGGAGGCACTGCTCAAGTCGGCCAAGCGCAACATCGCAGGCTGGGAGGTGGACTTCGGCAAGGAGATGATGACCAAGGAGAAGGCCTACATCAACGTGAGCTGGAGCGGCGACGCCGTGTGGGCCATCGAGGAGGCCGACGCCATAGGCATGGAGCTGCGCTACCACGTGCCGCGCGAGGGGTCGAACGTGTGGTTCGACGGATGGGTCATCCCCAAGTATGCCGTCAACACCAAGGCAGCGGCCTACTTCATCAACTTCATGTGTATGCCCGAGAACGCCATGCGCAACATGGACGAGATAGGCTACGTGAGCGTCATCGCTTCGGAAGAGATACTCGAGGCCAAGAAGGACTCGACGCTCGACTACTGCAGCGACCTCACCTACTTCTTTGGCGAGGGAGCCGATAGCGTGCCTGTGGACAACATACAGTACCCCGACCGCGCAGTCATCGAGCGTGCTGCACTGATGCGCGACTGCGGAGGGCGCACCAAGAGCATGATTGAGATGTGGAGCCGCGTCAAGGGCGACAACCTCGACTCGTGGGTCTACTTCGTCATCGGCATCACCTTCGGTGGCGGTGGCGTATGGTACGTATACAATAAGGTGCAGGAGGCCAAGCGACGCGCCAAGTACAGAAAGAACAAGAAGAAGACTCAGCGCAAGAAGTAAGCGATGAGTGATGCGTGGTGAGTGGTGAGTGATGCTTTCGATACTGATACCGACATACAACTACGACTGCTCGCGCCTGGTGAGCGATCTGCAGTGGCAAGCCGAGCGCATGGGCATCGGCTACGAGATCATCGTGGCCGACGATGCTTCGCCCTCGGAGGACTGCAAGGAGCGCAACCGCGTGATCAATGACCTGCCCCACTGCCGCTTGATAGAGCTGCCCGCGAACCTGGGCAGAGCACGCATACGCAACCGACTGGCCGATGAGGCTCGCCACGACTGGCTCCTCTTCATGGATGCCGATGCGGAGGTGGTGAGCGACACCTTCGTGGCCGACTACCTCAAGCATACCGATGCCGACGTGGTGTGTGGCGGGCTGTGCCATGCCGACACGCTGCCATCGCCCGAGGTGAGCCTGCGCTATGCCTATGAGAAGAGGGCCGACAGGAAGAGGGCGGCAAGCTACAGGAGACGGAAGCCCTATGAGCAGTTCATCACCTTCTGCTTCATGGTGAGGGCAGCGCTCTTCCACACCATACGCTTCGATGAGGCCATCACCGAATATGGGCACGAGGACACGCTCTTCGGCATAGAGCTCGCTCGCAGGCAGGTGACCATCCTGCACATCGACAACCCCATGAGGCAGGGGGGCATAGAGACCAACGAGGAGTTTCTGGACAAGACGCGCGCGGCCCTGCGCAACCTCGCCGCCATGGAGGCGACGATGGAGGGGCACTCGGCACTGCTGAGGCTCTACACGCTGCTCGATAGGGTGGGGCTCAGTGGCTGCGTGGCAAGGTGGTTTGTGCGCAGCGAGCAGGGCATCACAAGACGCCTCACGGGAGCGAAGCCCAGGCTGCTCCTGTTCTTCATCTATAAGCTGGGCTATTACTGCAGCTTGAAGCGACGCTAGGATTTTTTCAATCTCTCTCCTTTCCCGACGAAACGAGTACATACTAATAAGGGGCTCTTCACAGAGGCCCTTACTAGATTCAATAGGTATTAGTTTTAAGGTAAAAAGATTGTTTAAGGATAACGCTGCAAAGGTCTAACTTTTTTTTCGACTTACCAAGCTTTTTTATATGTCGTGCAACATGTATCCGGGCTTTTTACTCTGAAAACTTACATTTTGTTAGTGATTCTTATGGGATAACCCGCTCTGCCGTCCTCAACGATGAAAGAATGTCGGTCACGACTCGTGGCCGAAGAAGAGGGCCGATGCCGTGCGGGAGGTCTGCTCGGCAACCTCCTCGGGAGAGAGCTGGTAGACCTCGGCAAGACGGGTCACGACACGCTCCACATAGGCGCTCTCGTTGCGCTTGCCACGGTAGGGAGTGGGGGCCAGGTAGGGAGAGTCGGTCTCGACCACAAGGCGCGTGAGCGGTACCTCGCGCAGCGCCTCGGGGAGGGTGGACTTCTTGAACGTGGCCACACCATTGATGCCTAACACGAAGCCAGGGAACTCGAGCAGGGCATGGGCCTCAGCGGCGGTGCCTGTGAAGCTATGGAACACGCCTCGCAACGGAGTCTCCCTGTAGTGGGCGAAGAGGTCGTAGAGCTCGGCAAACGCCTCGCGTGAGTGGATGATGATGGGGAGGTCGTGCTCCAAGGCCCAGCCGATCTGCTCCTCGAGGGCGAGCAGCTGCTCACGCTTGTAGGTGGTGTCCCAATAGAGGTCGAGGCCCACCTCGCCTATAGCAACGAAGGGGGCATGAGATGCGTCGCCACGCACCGATCTGTCGAGCAGCTCCTTCATGGTGCCCAGCACCTGACGGTAGTCGTCCTTGACCTCGGTGGGGTGTAGCCCCATGGTGGGGTAGCAGAGGGAGGGATATGCCGCGCACGCCTGTAGCATGGGGGCTATGGACTCCAGGTCGATGTTGGGCATGACGATGCGGGTGATGCCTGCCTCGCGGGCACGCTGCATCACTTCGTCGCGGTCGGCATCGAACTCTGGGGCGAAGAGGTGGCTATGGGTGTCGATCAGGCTATACATCTCGCTCCATCAGCATAGCCATGAACTGGCGCAACACCTCTTTCTGGTCGGCTGCCACGCTGAGAGCCTCGAGCTCAGCCTTGGCCAAGCCATAGTAGTGCTCCTCGATGGCGCGGCTCATCTCGGGGAGGCCCACCTGATTGTAGATCTCGGTGACGGCGGCTATCTTCTCCTCGGGCACGATGTCGGTCGCCGAGGCCCAATGGTCGAGCGATGCGCGTTGCTCCTCATTGGCCAGGCGGAGCGCATTGATGTACAGGTAGGTCTTCTTGTTGCACAGGATGTCGCCACCTATCTTCTTGCCAAAGACCTTCGGGTCGCCATACACGTCGAGGTAGTCGTCGCGCAGCTGGAAGGCCAGGCCGATACATTCGCCCAGGCGGTAGAGGTGCTCGGCATCCTCCTTGGAGGCACCGCCGAGGATGGCTCCTATCTTGAGCGCACAGGCCAGGAGCACGGAGGTCTTGAGGCGTATCATCTCGATGTACTCAGCCTCGGTGACGTCGGTGCGCGTCTCGAAGTCCATGTCGTACTGCTGACCCTCGGCAATCTCGATGGAGGTCTTGTGGAAGGTGCCCATCACCTCGCGGAAGTGGGCGTCGGCGACACGCGACATGTACACATCGGCCAAGGAGAGCATGACGTCGCCCGAGAGGATGGCCGTGTTGGCATCCCAGCGCTTGTGCACAGTGGGCTTGCCTCGACGCACGTCGGCATGGTCCATGAGGTCGTCGTGCAGGAGGGTGAAGTTGTGGTATATCTCGAGAGCCAGCGCGGGATCGAGGATCTGCTCCACATCGTCGCGGTACATGTTGTAGGCCATGAGCATCATGGCGGGGCGTATGCGCTTGCCACCGAGCGAGAGGATGTACTTGACGGGCTCATACAGGTTCATGGGCTCGTGGGCATAGTCGAGCTGCTCGATGTGAGCGTTCACTTTGTCGAGGAGTTGGGGGAATGTGTGTTGCATGTGGACTGACTTGTTTTAGGGGAATGAAGACTTTGCTTTGCACTTCGGCAAGGGAAAAGAAAAAAGAGGCCACGCGAGGCAGCCTCTTTATGTAGGGATGTTGAGATTAGTTGCTCAAGCGGAAGGTTACGGGCAAGGTGAAGCGCACACGCACCTTCTTACCACGCTGTTCACCGGGCTTCCACTTAGGCATCGCTGACACCACGCGGAGAGCCTCCTTGTCGAGGTAGGGGTTGACGGGCTTTACTACTTGGGGGTCTACGATCGAACCGTCGGAGTTTACCACAAACTGTACGATGACGCGGCCCTGGATGCCCTGCTCCTGACAGATAGAGGGGTACTTGATGTTCTTCTGGAGATACTTCATCAACTCAGCCATACCACCGGGGAACTCGGGCTGGTTCTCTACCACCTGGAAGATCTCTTCCTCCTTCTCGGGCTCCTCGACTACGATGGGCACATCCTCGGTGATCTCTACGAACTCTGCTTGGTCCTCGGCAGAAACGATGGTGGTCTCCTCGATCTCAGCATCGTCCTCGACGATGTTGAGCACCTCGGCTTGTGTCACTGCTTGGGGAGGGGGAGGTACGGTCTTCTTCTCGGGCATGGTGATGGGGATCACCTCTTCTTCGAGTACGATGTCACCAGCATCGAGGACGATACCCTCCTCTTCCTTCTCGTATTGTGTCCATTCGAACGCAACGAAATGGCCTGCCAACACGAGGATGAGGCCTACCAACACCCATGTGAACTTTTTGTTCTCTAAGTTGGCACTTTCTGATTTTTTGATTTCCATAAGTTATATTTTAATTTGTTATACTTTCCGTAGTCTCTGCAAAAGTAATACTTTTTTCTTTAGGCAGTGCAAAAAAAGGTTTTTTTTTTAACCCTCGCACCTTTTTTGTACCTATCGAGAATGGTTTTTGTTGTACTCTCACGCTTTTGTTTACAAAAATGTAGTATATTTGCAGAGTATAGTAATCGTAGTGTATAGTATGAGGAGGATTTTTCTTGCTTGTCTGATATCAGCGTGTAGCTTGCCGTTTCTCTGTGCGCAGGATGCAGATGCCGTTTTCCAATTCCTGCAGCTGCCCGCCTCATCCCATGCGGCGGCTCTGGGAGGTGACAATGTCAGCATACTGGAAGATGATGTGGAGCTGGCTTATCATAACCCCGCACTGCTGACCAACGTCGGAGGGCGAATGCTCTCGCTGGGCTACATGAACTATCTGCAACGTACACATACGATGGGGGCCAGCTATGCTATGCCCGTGGGAGACAGGTCGATGCTGGGATTCAAGGCTCAATACCTCGATTTCGGTGCGATGAAGCATACTGATACGGGAGGCAACGTGATGGGAGACTTCACGGCCAAGGACATGGTGATGATGACGATGTATAGCTTTGACTTCTCGGACCGCCTGTCGGGTGGAGTGAGTGGTAAGTTCATATACTCCAACTACGGACAGTTGTCGTCGCTGGCGCTGGGCGTGGACCTCGGCCTGAACTATTATGATGCCGACAAGATGCTCTCGCTCTCTGTCGTGGCACGTAATCTGGGCGGACAGGTCAAGGCCTACGATGATCTGCAGGAGCCTCTCCCCTTCAACCTACTGGTGGGTGTCAGCAAGGGCTTGGCCCATGCTCCCGTGCGCCTCTCATTGACACTCACTGACCTCCACAGATGGAGGGCCGAGGATTTCTACCATTCCGGGGATGCGTCGTGGAAATCTCTCCTGCTGAAGCATTTCATTATAGGAGCAGACCTCTTCCCTACGGCTAGTACCTATGTCTCGATAGGATATAACTTCTTGCGCCATGACCAACTGAAGAACGAGGCCCGACGTTCCATAGAGGGACTCTCTGTCGGTGGCGGCATACAGACGCAGCGCATGAGAATCGGGGTGTCGTATGGCAAGTATCATGTGGCTGCCTCGTCGCTGATGATGAACTTTGCCGTGGCACTGTGAGTGATATGCTACGGCTTAGGGCATAATATTATAAGGAATACACTAACAATAAATATACCAAGAGATGAAAAAGATAACGATTGCAATCGATGGCCACTCGTCATGTGGCAAGAGCACCATGGCCAAAGACCTGGCTCGAGAGATTGGATACATATATATAGATAGCGGTGCCATGTATCGTGCAGTGACCTACTATTGTCTGCAACATGATCTCTTCACCGAGGACAACGTGAAGTTGGATGAGCTCAAGGCTGCGATGCCCGATATAAAGGTGGGCTTCCGACTCAATGCCGAAGGGCGCCCAGAGACCTATCTCAATGATGTGTGCATAGAGAAGGAGATACGAGGCATGGCAGTGTCGTCGAGAGTGAGCCTCATCGCGACAATCGGCTTTGTGCGCGAGGCCATGGTGGCTTTGCAGCAGGAGATGGGGCGCGAGAAGGGCATCGTGATGGATGGTAGAGATATCGGCACGACGGTGTTCCCTGATGCCGAGCTGAAGATCTTCGTCACTGCAAGTGCTGAGGTGAGAGCACAGCGACGCTATGATGAGCTCAAGGCAAAGGGCGAAGAGGCATCCTATGAGAGCATCCTGGAGAATGTGAAGGAGCGCGACCGCATCGATAGCGGACGTGCGATAAGTCCGCTACGCAAGGCGGATGATGCCATCGAACTGGATAATAGCTACATGACTATCCCCGAGCAGAAGGCATGGCTGATGGCGCAGTTTGACAGGGTAGTCAATGGTTGAATTGTACATGAATAGTAAATTGTAAAATTGTAAAAACAAAGATGATTCGCGTTGAGATTGACGAGCGCTCGGGCTTCTGCTTTGGAGTGACAACGGCCATACGGAAAGCTGAGGAGGAACTTCAGAAGGGGGCTCCACTTTACTGCTTGGGCGACATCGTACACAACGGCATGGAGTGTGAGCGATTGAGGGCCTTGGGGCTCATCGCCATCGACCACGAGCAGTTTCGTCAGCTGCGTGATGTGAGAGTGCTGCTGCGTGCTCATGGAGAGCCACCCGAGACGTATGAGGTGGCCAAAGCGCAAGGAATAGAACTGATTGATGCTACTTGTCCTGTGGTGCTCAATATCCAGAAGCGGATAAAGCAGGAGTATGCGACACCTTCAGCACAGCCCAAGCAGATCATCATCTATGGACAGAAGGGACATGCTGAGGTCCTTGGCTTGGTAGGGCAGACAGAGGGCAATGCGATAGTCATAGAGAGTATAGGAGAGATCAATCGTATTGATTTCACAAGGGATATCTACCTCTACTCGCAGACGACAAAGTCACTCGATGAGTTCCGACTCATCGTGGAGACAATCAAGCAACGGATTGCTCCTGGAGTGAACTTCCAGTATTATGACACGATCTGTCGTCAAGTGTCGAACCGACTCGACAACATCCGTCGCTTTGCTGAGGCGCATGACCTCATCTTCTTTGTTTGTGGCAAAAAGAGCAGCAATGGCAAAGTGCTGTATCAAGAGTGTCTCAAGGCTAACCCCAACTCTTATCATGTCGAGGGTAGTCATGAGATTGATGTTGCTCTCATCAAGGATGGACAGTCAATCGGCATATGTGGAGCTACGTCGACTCCAAAGTGGCTCATGGAGGAGTGTAAGCAGGCCATACTCGAACTGAAAATCGAAGATTAGAACAATTATTCGTTGCGAGAGTACCCATAACTCTCGGAATGAAATAATATAAATCACAAATAATAAATCATAAATCACAAATCATAAATCTTTTCTTATGGCAAGAAGAATTAATTGTATCGGCATACTCACCTCAGGAGGTGACGCGCCAGGCATGAATGCTGCTATCCGTGCGGTCACTCGTACAGCTATCTATAATGGATTGAAGGTCAAGGGTATCTATCGTGGATACAAGGGACTTATCACCAACGAAATCAAAGACTTCAAGACGGAGAACGTGAGTAACATCGTTCAGCAAGGTGGTACCATCCTGAAGACGGCTCGCTGCCCAGAGTTCAAGACGGAAGAGGGACGCGCCGAGGCTTGGAAGCATATGTGCGAGCATGAGATCGATGCGCTCATCGTCATTGGCGGTGATGGCTCGCTCAGTGGTGCTCGCGTGTTGGCACAGGAGTATGATATCCCCTGCATCGGCATACCTGCTACAATTGACAACGACCTTTATGGTACAGATACTACCTTGGGGTACGATACAGCGCTCAACACAATCGTCGAGGCTGTGGACAAAATACGTGATACGGCTAACTCGCATGAGCGTATCTTCTTCGTCGAGGTGATGGGACGTGATGCCGGTTTCCTCGCACTCAATAGTGCTATCGCTTCGGGCGCCGAGGCTGCTATCATCCCCGAACATCTCACCAAGGAGGATCAGCTGGCTGCATTTATCCAGAACGGCATGCGTAAGTCGAAGAATAGCAGTATCGTGCTGGTGGCTGAAAACAAAGAATTAGGTGGTGCGCTGCACTATGCAGAGCGTGTGCACAATGAGTTCCCTCAGTTTGATGTGCGCGTGTCAATCCTCGGACACCTGCAGCGTGGCGGACGTCCCACTGCGCATGACCGCATCATCGCAGGCCGCATGGGTGCAGCTAGTATCGAAGCACTGCTTGATGGTCAGCGAAACGTGATGATTGGTATACGCAACGATGAGATCGTATATGTGCCTTTCAATACTGCCATCAAGAAGGATAAGCCCATCGATGACCAATTGATGAATGTGTTGCACATGTTGTCAATCTAAGTGTTGACTGGCATGAGAAAAAGAAGAAGGAGCATCTTAAGGTGCTCCTTCTTTTATTATGTAGTTATTGATTCCCGTTGGCTCAGTCGTTGAGAAGATCTTCGATGAACTTGTTGAGCTCCTCGTCGAGCCCTGCCAAAAGTCCCTTTTTGACAAGGAGTGTATCCTCATCCACAAGGAGCAGGTCGGCAATGGTCTCGCGGTCTTTGTCGACAAGCACAAAGGAATAGGGCATCCATACGGCCAAGCGCTCTAGCTCGCCCTCGGTGTTCTCCGCTTCGATGGCTTCAGTGAGCTGTATGGTCACTTCGTCGTAGAAGGTCTCGGGAGTGTATGCCTTCCATTCGTCGATGGCGATGTTGGCAATCTCCTCATCGTTGTCGTTGATTACCAAAAGTCTGCCTTCTTCGCGCAAGGGCTGGAGGTAGAAGTCGGTCGATACTAGCTGGTCTTCTTCACTAGTGTAAAGTTCTGTAATCTTACGCAATGCTTCGCGTATCGAAGCGGCTGATGAGGTGGTCAGTTCCATAGTGCCGTAGTCTTTTACTGTTTTGAAAAGCAAATGTAGGTATATTTTTCGGAATATCCTTCGCTTTGTCGCTTTTTTTTGCCGATGGTAGCTGACAATAACCGATTGTCTGCAGCCGACTGAGGTGTTTTATGCTATAGAGCGACTTCTCATGGTCTATCGCTCAGGAGTCTTCTTGTTCAGAGCTCTTCTAATTTTTTCAGTTCCTCTTTGCGGTTTTGCAGCACTTCGCGATACTTTTTCAGCAGGTCGGTGTCGATAATGGCGATTGCATCCTGACTTTTCTTGCCATGTCTTGTGGCGAGTTCTTCGGCCAAGTCGAGCGAATGGAGGGCGAGGTCTATGCGGTCAGTCATCTCGTAGTAGAGGGCGAGGTTATAGGCTGCCATACAGCGGTATGGACGATAGCGCCCATCGGTATACAACTGTTGCCACTCGCGTGCGGCCCCTTCCCAATCTCCCTCATAAACGTATACCTTAGCTTCGCGCATGGCATAGCAAAGCCTGTCATAGTAGATTACTCGTTCTCTCTCTTTCCATGATGGTAGGTAGGGAGCAATGGCAGCCTCGGCCAGTAGCATAGGTACATTGGGGAGGAGGGCTGCTATCTCTTCGGTATCGTTGACCCAATAGTCGAGCGTCTCTTTGTTCATCACGCTGGTGCCCCGTATGCTGTCTCCGTCGGGTGTGTAGATACGAGAGCATAAGTAAGCATTCAGGGGGCATGTGACGAAGCGTGAGGTGGGGTTATAGGTTAGGCAGGCGTAGTCAATCGAATAGAGCATCTCGACCTCCAGCTCGTGACATAGTGCGTTGACCTCTGCTTGGGTGAGGATGTGCGATTCGGTACTGTCGGGGTGGTAGAGGAGAGAGTCCAGCACTACTACGCGGTGCATGAAGCCAGCGTCGGCAAACGTTTGCGCCACGCACTCCTTCACTGCCTCGGCATCGCAGGGCTGGATGATGACATCCTCGTTTACCACCATCACATTGTGTTGGCTGAAGTTGCTCACCACACCTACGCTGCTCGTCGTGTGCTTGGGCATCACCTCAGGCGGCACCATCTGCTCGATGTTGACATAGAGCAATTCGCTGCAGGAGGTGAGGAGAAGCAGGATGGAGAGTTGAGAGAGAAGGAATGAAATTGATAGAGACTTTTTCATTGTTGCGAACGTCGGCTTTTTAGTAGAGCCTACTTATACGACTGGATAAAAAAAGAGTCAGGAGATGTTTCTCGGATGGGCATATCGCGAGACATAACTCCTAACTCTTCGTATCTAACTCCTAACTATCAGAGTCCTTTGCCGTGACAGTTCTTGAATTTCTTGCCACTACCGCAAGGGCAGGGATCGTTGCGCCCTACAGTGTGCTCGGCACGGATGGGCTCGCGGCGCTGTGTGCGAGTGTCGTTCTTCGCTGCAGCTTGTTGGTTGCGGTCTCCCAACTCCGTTCTGTTCTCTTGATACTGTTGTTGGCGACGCTGTGCGCGGTTCTCAACAGGGGCTTCGCGCACTTGTTCGGGTTCGCGCATAGGAATCTGTCCACGCATGAGGATGGAGAGGGTCTTGTCGTTGATCTTGTTGACCATGTTGTCGAAGAGATTTACCGACTCCAACTTGTAGATCAAGAGCGGGTCTTTCTGCTCGTAGCTGGCGTTGCGCACAGAATGTTTCAGTTCATCGAGCTCGCGGAGGTTCTCCTTCCAAGCCTCGTCGATGACATGGAGCATAATGGCCTTTTCGAAGGCTTTTACCACCTCCTTGCACTCGGTCTCGTAAGCGGCCTTGAGATTGACGGGAATCTGGTACATGCGCTTGCCATCGGTGATGGGGACGAGGATATTCTCAAAACGTGAGCCTTGAGCCTCATATACCTGGCGGATTACAGGATTGGCCACTTGTGCCAAGCGATCCATCTTGCCCTTGAAGTTGGCCATGGCGGCATTGAAGGTCAACTCTACCAGTTCGGGAGCTTTCTTAGATGTGTACTCCTGCTCGGTGAAGGGGCACTCGAGAGCCATGACGCGGAACAACTCCATGCGGATGCCTTCGTAGTCGCCCAGGTCGATGATGCGCTCACAACGATCCCATATCATATTGGCAAGGTCCATGCCGATACGCTCGCCCATGAGAGCGTGACGACGCTTGGTGTAGATGACGGTGCGTTGCTTGTTCATCACGTCGTCATATTCGAGCAGGTGCTTACGGGTACCGAAGTGGTTCTCCTCGACCTTCTTTTGTGCATTCTCGATGCTCTTGGATATCATCTTGTGCTCCAGCATCTCACCCTCTTGGAAACCGAGCTTGTCCATCACGCTGGCTATGCGGTCGGCAGCGAAGAGACGCATGAGATTGTCTTCCAATGACACGAAGAATACCGATGAACCTACATCGCCTTGACGACCGGCACGACCACGCAACTGGCGGTCCACACGGCGGCTCTCATGACGTTCGGTACCGATGATGGCAAGACCACCTGCGGCCTTCACCTCATCGCTGAGCTTGATGTCGGTACCACGACCTGCCATGTTGGTGGCAATGGTGACTGTACCCTTCAAACCTGCCTTGGCTACAATGTCTGCCTCCTTCTGGTGCAGCTTGGCGTTCAGTACATTGTGTTCTATCTTACGCATGGTGAGCATGCGGCTCAAGAGTTCACTGATTTCGACCGATGTGGTACCCACGAGTACGGGGCGTCCCTCGGCTACCATCTTTTCGACTTCGGCGATAACGGCGTTGTACTTCTCACGCTGAGTCTTGTAGATGCGGTCGTTCATGTCGTTACGCGCAATAGGACGGTTGGTGGGGATGACCACCACGTCGAGCTTGTAGATATCCCAGAACTCGCCAGCCTCGGTCTCTGCAGTACCGGTCATACCTGACAACTTGTGGTACATGCGGAAGTAGTTCTGCAAGGTGATGGTGGCGAAGGTCTGCGTGGCGGCCTCTACCTTCACGCGCTCCTTGGCTTCGATAGCTTGGTGCAAGCCATCGCTGTAGCGGCGACCTTCCATGATACGTCCGGTCTGCTCGTCCACAATCTTTACTTCACCCTCTTCGGTCACGATGTACTCGGTGTTCTTCTCGAACATGGTGTAGGCCTTGAGCAATTGGTTGATGGTGTGTACGCGTTCGCTCTTGACGGCATAGTTGGTGAAGAGCTCGTCTTTTTTAGCCAATAGTTCTTCGCCTTCGAGACCACTGCCCTCGAGGGCTGCCATCTCAGAAGCGATGTCGGGGAGTACGAAGAGGGTGGGGTCAGCGGCATTGCCAGTGATGAGCTCGATACCTTTGTCGGTGAGGTCCACGCTATTCATCTTTTCGTCGATGACGAAGTAAAGAGGCTCGGTAGCCTCGGGCATGCGGCGGTTGTTCTGCTCCATGTAGATGGCCTCTGTCTTGAGCATACCAGTCTTGATGCCGGGTTCGCTGAGGAACTTGATGAGGGGCTTGTTCTTGGGCAGAGCCTTGTGGCTGCGGAAGAGGGCAAGGAAGCCAGCTTCCACATCGGCTTGGTTCTCTGAATATACGAGACGTTTTGCCTCAGCGAGGAGTTGTGTGGCCAGGCGCTTTTGTGCCTCGACGAGACGTTCTACAAGGGGACGGAGCTCTTCGAAGAGTTGATCGCCCTTCTTGGGGACAGGACCTGAAATAATGAGCGGCGTACGGGCATCGTCAATCAATACTGAGTCTACCTCGTCGACGATGGCGTAGTTGT